>LUMW01000011.1_pt1 | contig 81585 bp, 68 predicted proteins | sample 729761 | NCBI WGS metagenome assembly LUMW01 (sample SAMN03860302, study PRJNA289734) | marine metagenome | biome: seawater column; feature: ocean; material: water; isolation source: Red Sea water column Station 192 - depth 500m | place: Saudi Arabia: Red Sea | collected 2011-10-15 | depth 500 m
TTTCGTGACAGTCAAAGTATAGGTTGCATCCCCATACCCGTAAATTTTTAAATAATAGGTAGTGCTAGCATGCAGATTGTCTTCATAATCAAATACCATAGTGCAAGATGCCAAACATGAATCATATTCAAGTTGATATGAGCTTGAGTAACTTGAATTGGAGTAAAGATAGGCACGTACAGAATTGGATGACGACCATGAGTCAGTTACAGCTAATGAGGCTACTACTAACTTGTAGTTTCCGGCGCCTGTAGATGAAGTTGTGAACTTATAAAAGCTGTTATCTGCATAAGCTACACTTCCGGATTTAGCTGTTCCAACAATGAGCTCCACTGGTGAAGTGGCTGATCCATCACTTGTAAGATCGCCGCTTTCTTCCTCTTCGCCGCATGAGGCTGATAATGTTAATATAAGCAATAAATAAAATAGTTTTTTCATAGTACCTCCTAGTTAGGATGGATTGAATAAGGCAATAAATATACTTTACACACTCTGATAAGTCAAGTTTAATTTCTAAGTTATATCAGTAAGAAAAAAATGTTATGTGAAATTTGGTTAATGCTTCAAGAAATCAATCAAGTTATTCTTTTAACAAAATACTTTTTTTCTTCTATTGAAATTGGTGATGATAACTCCGGTGTGGAAGTTTATGTAAGATGGTTATCTGGGAGAAATACATTTTGTTATGATTCCTGCAGTTCAGTCAGCAAATGACTGAAATCTTCAGGTAAATTTGTTTTGAACTCACACCATTCTTCAGTTACAGGATGTTTGAATCCCAGTAACTCTGCATGGAGGGCATGACGTCGGAATGATTTTATTGTTTGAATTAATTCAACTGAAAATCCAGAACAATTTTTTAAAGGTGATTTGCCATACAGCTTATCGCCAATAAGCGGGTGTCCAATTGAGGTCAGGTGTACCCTGATCTGGTGAGTTCGGCCGGTTTCAAGTCGACAGGCCATCAAAGAAGCAATTTTGAATCTCTTTAAAACTTTCCAGTGAGTTACAGAATGTTTGCCCTTAGTATTGTCACTTTCACGATCACCGTTACTTTCGACAATTGACATCTCCTTTCTTCTTACAGGATGTCGAGCCATTGAAGCATCCACAACGCCAAACTCTTTATCAGGAACTCCCCAGACCAATGCCTGATACTGACGTTTTACAGTATGCTGCTTAAACTGGGAGGACAAATCCAGATGTGCCGAATCGGTTTTTGCTGCCACCAAGACTCCTGATGTATCCTTATCCAGCCGGTGGACTATCCCTGGTCGTAAAATACCTCCAATTCCGGACAAATCATTACAATGATGCATCAGGTAATTAACCAGTGTGCCTGAAGCATGCCCCGCTGAAGGATGGACCACCATCCCCGCCGGCTTATTTACAACTATTACATCAGAATCTTCATGCAGGATTTCAAGTTCTCCCTTTTCAGGAGTAATTTCTGAAGGTTCACTATCTGGTACAGTTAACTGGATAGACTGTCCTGAGTAAACTTTTCTTGATGGGGCAGATACAGAAACACCGTTGAGCAAAACGTTACCTGACTTCAACAATCTTTGCGCCTGTGCGCGGGAAACAATTTCATCCATCGATGCCAGAAATTGATCAAGGCGCATACCTGCTTCATTATCTTTCACACAACAAGAAATATAATCACTCATAACAACTTGCTTTCTGCCAGTTTGATCAGGGCACGGTCAATGTTTTCCAGTGAATTGGAGTAACTTAATCGCACGTATCCTTCTGCGCCGAGTCCAAAGTCACGTCCTGGAGCAATTGCGACTCCGGTTTTTTCCAGAACTTCCATGCAAAGATCCAATGATGTTTTTGATGAATCTCGATATTTGTATAGTACATAGAATGCTCCTTTAGGAGTGTATCCGGGATCCATTCCAAGCTCAGTTAAGCGATTCAAAACATGTTTCCGTCTTCGGTTGAACTCAGTTTTCATAGATTCACAGTAAGATTTACTTTTTTGCAAAACTGATATTCCTGCCTGCTGCACGAATTCATTGGCTGAAATCATTAAATTTTGATGAAGACGAGCTGCCGCAGACATCCATGCCATGGGGGTAATCATATATCCCAGACGCCAACCTGTCATGGCGTAATATTTAGAAAAACCGTGAATTGCTACGGTGTTTTGAGAATAACTCAAGAAACTGCATGGAGGGTCTTCGTAGCTCAGGTCCGCGTAAATTTCATCTGAAATTATTGGAATTTCCAGTTCAGCCAATGCCTTCATTACATCCTGAGTAAAGACCACTCCTGTAGGGTTCATCGGAGAGTTGATCAGGATGGCACTGGTTTTTGGCGTAACTTTTTTTCTAAGTTCCTCAACATTTAATTGAAAACCTTCTTCACGATGCAGCTTCAAAAGAACAGGTTCTGCGCCTGCCACGCGGATTGTATTTTCGTAACAGGCAAAGCTGGGATCAGTGAGGATGACTTCACTTCCAGGTGGGGCTAATAATCGAACTGACAAAAAAAGCAGGAGTGATGATCCGTTTGAAACAAGTACCTGTTCCGGAGTGATCCGGACACCATAATCATCTGAGTATTTTTTAGCAATCTCTATTCTTAGTTGTTCGATTCCTTGAGTGTGAGTGTATCCGGCAGGACTATTTTCAAAACTTTTCCGTACAGCATCCGCTGCTTCCGGAGGAGGTGGAAAATCGGGCTCACCAAATTCTAAATGTATAATCTCTTTTCCCTGAGCTTCAAGCTGCTGAGCACGGGAAAAAATCTCCATTGCCAGAAAAGAACCGATGGAATCAAGATGAGAGGTTTGTGCAGTACTGATCATGTTTTTATATTTTTAAATAATTGTTTAAATGAATACGAAAAAATTCACTCAGTTTAATTAAACCGCTGTCAGCAAAAACTATTTATTAACAATTGATGGATGACCTCAGATACAACTTCAACCATCAAAGCTTTTTCAACTGTATAAATTACTGTTCCGGTAAATGAAATGATCGCGCCGATTTCTACAGGCTTATAAAAATACATGTGATCCATGCTGACAAACTGCGGCCTTCTTTTGCAAAAAAGATAGGTGATATTCCATGCCAGCTCAAAAGCTTCACGCATTAAATATCCGCCAAAAATGTTATTGTGCACATTGCGTGACTGAGGATGCATCAGTAGAGTAGACTGCCTGATAGAGTTACGCATTGCCTCTCCTTTTATATCTCCGTTTTTGATACATAAAAACAGATCATGCAGAACCTGGCTTTCCTCAGCAGTTGGGGTGTTCAACAGATAACTTGTCTGAGCGATTGCTCTACGCTGCTGCTGCCGAAGCTCACCCTGCTGAAATCGTCGTTTCTCCTCCTTTGTGACAGGTTTCAGCGAATTTACAGTTTCAGCTTTACCTTCCCGCCGGGCTACCATTATGAAATAAGCCCTGGCTACTCTTTTCCAGTTGCGGCCTTCTTTAGAAGAAATCCGTATTCCAACTTCCAAAGAACTTCTGCCAACCCAGTTTATGCTGGCAAGAATCTGCAGATCACGGTCGCTTTGTAAGTTGCCTAATAAATCAATGCGATCACATGCCGCAGTAACTATTGTAAGACCACGTTCCCAGCCCTCAGTATGTTTGTATGCCACCTGTCCGGCAATTAAATCAAGATCTTCAAGCAGTTTGCCCAGCCGCAATCCACCAAAAAAATTTTTGTACCTCTCGCGAAGTTCTGAATCTTTACTGAATGGCATGACCTTTTTGCAGGCAGATTCAGCTGTTTTGCGGACAGATAAAGGTATGTTCCGCGACACAGGAATTTTTTTGTTTACAGGCGGGACCTGAGCCTCAACAGGAATATCAGACATGATTATTTCAAGTGAAATGATTGGTGGGGAAGCTACAATTAATCAGTTATTTGAAACTATTTCCGGAATATCCATCGCGCAGCGGAAACCTATTTGAAAGGAACGGGTCCATTCAGCGAATGCATATCGGTTGGCTGATCGAACTCCATCCGGAGTCCCAGCTCCATGCAATCCTCCCCATGCACCACCTCTCACAACTCTAAGGGGATATTCTTCATCAACAGGTGAATTTAAACCATTATGAAGATTTGGTTCACGAATGTATGGGAAATAGTCTGGTGTGTAGTAGTTCCGGACCCATTCCATTACATTCCCGTACAAATCATGCACTCCCCACCAATTCGATTGTTTGCCGGACACCTTTTTTGCGCCCCATGAGCCTTTATCAACAGTATTTGATTTTATCCAGGCATAGTTTTCAAGCAATGAAAGATTGTCGCCAAAACTGTATTCACCAGCACTTCCTGCTCTTGCAGCATATTCCCACTCAGCTTCTGTCGGCAAACGCTTGTTTTGTGATTTACAGTATGCATCCGCATTTTTCCAGTCAACATACACTACTGGCTGCAGAGGATCAAAAGTGTCAAAACCACCACTGCCTCTTTCACATTCTATACACTTGCTGTAAGCCTCGTTGGTCACTTCATGCTGATCAAGATAAAAGCTTTCAATGTATACCAGATGATCTGGAAGTTCATCTTCATCACCTTGATAACTTCCCATCAAAAATTCACCTTCAGAAATGAGCACCATTCCTTCTGGTACCAGTGGTACTTCTTCCTTATCTTTTTCCAATAACACTGCAGGGGATAATTCGGACATGTCCTCTTTTTCTAATTCTGTTTTCTGTTCCAAAGCATGGTGTCTTGCAACCTCAGTTTTTACTGCAGGTGTTTCAGTTAATAATTCTGCCTCATCTTTTTCAATTTCCTGTTCCATCTCCAAAGCATGGTGTCTTGCAACATTGGTTTTTGTTGCAGGTGTTTCAGTTAATAATTCTACTTTATATTTTTCCGACTCCTGTTCCAAAGCATGGTGTCTGGCAGATTGTGGAATAGTGGGTGAGGGTGGAATCTGAGGCGCATAATTAAGCGTGTAATCTAGTGCCTCAGTCTCACTACTTTCAGGAACCTCATTCAATTGACTGTATTCTTGCAGGCCAACTTCAGCTTCTCTTTCACTCTCAACAAATGTCTGCCATAATAAGTCCCCACTTTGTATCTCAAATAGTTTTAAATGCAGTGTGAGCAAACCATCAGCTGAAAGGTGGGTACCGGTGAGCAACCAGTCTGCATTTGTCAGGTTCGCAATGTCTTCAGCAAGGGGGTCATCCTTAATTTCCGGAAATGTGCTTTTCCATTCCAATCTCAAATATACAATTTCGAAATACGGAATTACTTGAAGAGGCAGTTTTTTATAAAGCATCTCGGTGAGATTTTCTTCCAGTGAATCCGTTATAGAGTCACGCTCCCAGGTGATTCCATTTAAAAGATCAACCACAGTCACGATTACACTTTTTTCGTTTTCAAGTACTTTTGCGGCAATTACTTCAGCTGTATCTTCAAGTTTAGCATTAAATGCTGGAGCAGTTTCATCAACTGGTGTAATGGCAAAAATGCTTTCCGGAAGGGCGAGTTGCAGAAAAAAAAATGATAAAATTAAGACACACAGCTTTGAGTGACAGGATGAACTGTTAAACCTGTATACCCTGCTGTTGATCTCATTTCTATTTGGAAACATCTGCTGAATCCTCAGTGTTTTGTCTTTGGGATCACTTAAATTTCCAGAGCACGTTGCACAAGATGCATGCATCTTTCTTTACCAAAAAAGTCTATGATCAGCTTTAAATCAGGTCCTTCTTTTTCAAGTGTAATGGCGTACCTCAAAGGCATCCACAAATTTTTTCCTTTAATGTTTGTCTCATTCTGTACATTTTTCATCAGCTCACCAAAATTATCCATTGTCAGGCTTTGAACGGATTCTACTTGCTTTAAAAAATTAGCAAGAACTTGCTTTGTATTTTCCTCACGCAAGACTCTTAAAACTTCAGCATCTGATGCTTCCGGATTGTCCTCAAAAAAAAATGAAAGACGGTTTTCAATATCTGACAGAGTTACCAGACGAGGCTGCAGTATTTTAACAATTTTCCTGAACAATGAAGGGGCCTCTCCGGCATAAGGTGTTTTATTAATAAATGGTTTTAACCGCTGCTGTAAATCATCCAATTCCAGCTTTTGAATATATTGCTGATTCATCCAGTTCAGTTTTTCCAGGTCAAAAACAGCTCCGGATTTATTAACACGTTCAAAGCTGAATTCTTCTACCAGTTCCGGGAGTGTAAACAGTTCCCGCTCCTCTTTGGGAGACCAGCCAAGCAATGCGATAAAATTAATCAATGATTCCGGAAGATATCCTTTTTCCCGGAAGTCTTCCACGGCAACATCTCCTTGCCGTTTACTGAGTTTTGATCGATCAGGGTTCAGGATCAAAGGCAAGTGTGCGAATTGAGGAGGATTCCAGCCAAAATAACGGTAAAGCAAAAGATGCTTCGGAAATGAAGGAAGCCACTCTTCTCCGCGTACAACATGAGTAATTTCCATCAAATGATCGTCAACTACAACTGCGAGGTGATAGGTTGGGAATCCGTCACTTTTGACTATAACCTGGTCTTCTGATTGTCCGGTTTCAATGGAGACACTACCACGGATTAAATCATTGAGCACTATAGATTCCGACACTTCCGGAATTTTCATGCGGATTACATGGACTTCGCCGGAATCAATCCGCCGTGCAGATTCATCTTTTGACAGATTTCTGCAGAATCCGTCATAACGTGGGGTTTCTCCTTTGGCGTGTTGTTCGTCTCGTAATTTTTCAAGACGTTCAGCAGTGCAAAAACAAGGATATGCATTCCCTTGATCAAGCAGCTTCCCAGCATATTGATTGTAAATTTCCAGGCGTTCAGACTGTCGGTACGGAGCCATTTCTCCTCCTAGATGTGGACCTTCGTCAATATCAATTCCTGCCCATTCAAGCATTCTGATTAATTCATTTTCTGCTCCTGAAACAGCTCTTTTCTGATCAGTGTCTTCTAAACGAAAAACAAATTTTCCGTGGTTTTTACGAACGTAAAGCCAGCAAAAAAGAGCAGTTCGCAAACCACCTACATGTAAAAATCCGGTAGGACTTGGTGCAAAGCGAAGACGAACCATCAATTATTGATATAAGGGGAATTTTGAATTAGGAATCCACAGTTTAAGATTATTCACTTATTCTCAAACCGACGCATTCTGATGTTAAGCAACAGGCCGATTCCAAACATCATGGAGAGCATGGATGAACCTCCGTAACTGAAAAATGGAAGCGGTACGCCCACTACCGGCATTAAACCTGTCGTCATGCCGATATTGATTAAAACATGTGAAATGATTATTGCAACAATACCTGTAATTTGAATAGCACTAACACGATTTTTAGATTTCAGCACATCTGCCAGGGACCACAATGCCAGAGTTAAAAACAAAATCAGCACCAGCATTGCGCCAATAAACCCCCATTCTTCAGAAAAAACTGAAAAAATAAAATCGGTGTGGTGCGCGGGTAAAAAGTTCAGCTGACCCTGAGTGCCCTCACCAAAACCTTTACCAAATATTCTTCCGCTGCCAATCGCGATTTTAGACTGAATAATATGATATCCGGAGCCTAAAGGATCACGTTCCGGATTTAGAAAGGTCAGGATACGACCTTTTTGATAAGGTTTGAGTACATAGATCCATAAGATTGGGAGAGAAGCCAGTGTCAGGATTCCTAGTGTGATAATAGTTTTGAAACGAATACCCATTAAAAAAATTATTGGAATGAATACAATCAACAGCAGCATTGCTGTCCCTAAATCAGGCTGCTTGATAATCAGTACTACTGGAACAGCCATCAAGATAAGCGGCCAGATCATCCAAAGCCAGTTACCCTTTGGTCTTTCAAATTCACGGAAATGATGAGACAGCGCAAGGACTAATGTAAACTTGCTGAATTCTGAAGGCTGAAAAAAGAAAGGTCCGAGCTTAAGCCAGCGTTGAACAGGCGCACCAGGTCCTCCGGTGCCATAAAACAACACCAGAATCAGCAGCCCAATTACAACCAAATGCATTACAAAACCTAATCGTGCCCAGTTCCGATAATGGATAAACTGGGTCAAAATAATTACCCCAATGCCTGCAATAATACGATAGACCTGATGCATTAAATACTTTTCCTGACCGGGAGTCCCCAATGTCGCTGATGATAGCGCAATCAGTCCTATTCCTGAAATCAGCAGAACCAGGAAACACAGAGTCCAATCTATGTTGACAAGCATCCTTCGATCAAGCATTTAAAACTTTGTTTTTATTCCCAGCCAAAAGTGGCCGGAGGTTTGTGAGTAATATCGTAAAAAACAGTTTCAATTCTGGAAATTTCAAGTAAAGATTCTACCAAATGATCAAGCAATTTCCAATCAATACGCGCGAATTGAGCAGTCATTACATCTTCAGAAACTACAGGACGCAGCACCAGACTTTCGTCTATTCCGTTTTTGGAAACAGGCAGTAAAATTACAAGCAACTGGAAAATCTCGCGCATCAAACCATGTTTTTCCAGCATTTGAGTTGCCATATAATCAGCTTCTCTCAGCAAATCCAGTCGATTTTTGCTGCAAAAAGCTTTTTGTATTTGAAAATGAGTATCAAACTCATCATTGTTTGAACTTAATTGCACAACTACTCGGTTAACATTTCTGACTTCATTTGTTAACCGAGTTGCCTGATTTTCCAGCCAATCCCAATCACGAGGAGTATTTAACAGAACAGCAGGTAAGGTATATGTTCTTTGATCACCCTGCACCCCAACTGAACGCACCGGAAGAATCAGGTGATCACACTCACTGTCCTCCAGACAAATTCCTACTTCTTCAGAGGTTTTTTCCAATTCCTCAAATAACTCATTCCCGCTGGCACAAAGCACATTAATTGAAAGTCCTGGTCCTGGAAACGGATGCCTCCAGACAATTGAATCCGGCAAGCCTAACAAAGTTCCTACCTGCCTGACCTCATCTTTATAAAGGTCTTTGAGAGGTTCCACCACATGTCCGGAACTGACTAAATCTATAACCTCCTGAACACGATTGTGATGAGATTTGATGACTTCTGCGTGTTCTGTTCCTCCTGATTCAATTATGTCAGGATAGAGGGTGCCTTGACCGAGCATCCAGTCCTGTGCGTCTAAGTTAAGTTCATTCAGGAACTTATCTCGCATCTTAATAAAAGTTGCTCCAATTTTTTGTCTTTTAATCTGAGGATCCACCAGATCTGAAACTGCATCTAAAAAAAATGAACTGTAATCTCGGGATTGTATATTTGTATAGCCAAGTTGCGAATAACGATTGAGTATTTCTTCACTTTCATGTTTTCGCATAAATCCATTGTTGATATACAGTCCCAGCATTTTATCCTGACCAACTGCTTTGTTTAACAAGGCAAAGGCTACCGACGAATCAACACCTCCGCTCAGAAACATCAGGACTTTCCTGTCTCCTACTTCATGTTTTAAGCGACTGGTAGTTTCCTCAATAAATGATTCCATAGACCATCTTGAGCGAACATCGCATGCATTAACAAAATTTTCCAGCATCGTCCTGCCCAGGGAAGTGTCTGTTACTTCAGGATGAAATTGAAGTGTATAAATGGGACGCTTGCTGTGTTTCAAAGCGGCCACACAACCATTATCAGTTTCTCCGGTCACATCAAATTCTTCAGGGCATTTTGTGATACTGTCCTGGTGACTCATCCATACCTGGTTTGGAAACGACACATTTTCCCACAGGGGGGAATCTGAAATATGTTTCAAAATTGCTTTACCGAACTCACCTTTGCCTATATTTGAAATTGAACCACCAAATGCCTGCGCAATTAATTGATGTCCATAACACAATCCGAGAATTGGAAGTTCAAGCTCCAATATCTTTGAATTAAACTTTGGTACATTTGAGGAATAAACGGATGCTGGCCCTCCGGAAAGAACAATACCCTTGGCCCCCTGGAGTAAATTTTCCTTTGATGAGGGAGAAAAAATTCTGGTATATGCCCCAATATGACGAATTCTATTTGCAATCAGGTGGGCATATTGACTTCCAAAATCCAGAACAGCGATGAAGTCATGCATTGCATTTCCTTTCAGAGCAAGATAATCTATACTATTGCTGACACTAGCAGTATGCTAAAATTTGCACAATCTCACAAGAAACATTCACATGTTTGGAATCGGCCTTCCTGAAATGATAATTATTGCTGTTGTAGCACTTGTTTTTATCGGCCCTGATAAACTTCCTGGAGTATTGCGTTCTATCGGGAAAGGCCTGGTGGAGCTAAAACGTGCAACAAGTGATGTTCGCTCAACTGTACAGGAAGAAATGCATAAAATTGAAGAGGAGATTGAACTCAAGGAAGTAAGGGAATCTGCACAGGATTTCAAAAATGAGCTTGGTGGAGTAGCAAATAAGATTGATCCGCTTACACTTTCAAAAATAACATCTGAAGATGAGAAGGACGATATTTATAATTCATCAGATGTACCAGAAGAAGATAAAAATCAATCAGAACAGTTAGCTAAAGACGATACTGACTCATCCACAGAAAATTCAGTAGAAACTGATGAAACTACATCTTTTGCAAAATACTCTGGATCTTTTACAAATCCCAGAGCAGAAAAATCCTGAAGTATGTACAGACAATTTGATTTTATACATGTAACTATTACAGGAAATTTTTACTTTGCTAACATTATAAATTATGCTACCTTTGTGCGTAAAAGTTTAGCGATGTAGCGAGTTCTAAAAACTTGACACAGATTTTTAAACTCAAATAATTAAAAATACAATAAGAGGAGATATGGACAGTCAGGAAGATTTGGTGAGTGAATTCCAGGCCTCAGTTGAGGAAGATTTAAAGAAACGTAAACGAAGTATTGATAATGGTGAAGCCCTGGACAAAGAGATACTCCAGCGTATGGATGAAAAGGAAATAGGTGTTACACTGGGAACTGACCATCACGTAGGTGTTTTAATGCTTGGACTTGCTACTGTTTTCACCCTGTTTGCATTGTATATGATTTTTGGAGTAAGTCCTGACCGGTATGTAGGATAACAACATTAAGAATCCTTTTTTCTGTTAACTGTCAGAACAGCTAATCCCCCCCTTTTAATGCTTAATTATGTCCTCCATCAGTTTTTCTGCATGGGCTAAATCCTGAGGTACATCTACGCCCACCCCTTCATTTTCTGCTTCTACACAAAGCAAAGTTTCACCGTTTTCCAGAATTCTCAATTGTTCCAATTGCTCCGTTTGTTCCAGAAATGAACGGGGCCAATGATTGTACTCAAGTAGGAAATCTCGCTGGAAAAAATATACTCCTAGGTGACGCCAGATTTTGAAGTCAGGCGAATTCGAGGAACGAGGATGTGGTATCAAGGAACGTGAAAAATATAATGCCTGTTTATTATGATTAACTGTAACTTTTACCACATTAGGATCATTTAACTGTGATTCATCATTGATTTGAAAAATCAAAGTCGCAGCTTTCGTTCCTTTGGTATTTTTTGCCAGATTTATCAGACGTTCCAGATCAGAAGGCAGAATCATTGGCTCATCACCCTGGATGTTCAATATCCATCCGCAGGGAAGCCCGGAAACAGCCTCCACAATGCGGTCTGTTCCAGTTTGATGTTCAGTGCTTGTAAGTACTCCTTCTCCTCCAAAATCCTTCACAGTGTTAAGGATACGTTCATCATCTGTTGCAACCAATACCTGATCAATTGATGGTGTTTGTTTCGCACGTTCCCAGACATGCTGAATCATCGGTTTACCTGCAATCACTGCTAAAGGTTTTCCGGGGAATCTAGTTGATGAATAACGGGCGGGAATGATCGCGATTATTTTTTGTGAGGATGGAACATACATTTAGATCTTCTACATTAAACGGGAAATAATCATTTTTTTATGATCATAAAAACATGTTCCAACAGACTGTCCAAACCTTTATTACGAAAACGTTCATCAAGGATTTCACTGGACTCCAGAAGCTCCAAAGTTCCATAAGGAGTAAATAGTTTTTCTATTTCTTCAGAAGGAACACTATATGGCGGACCATCCATCCTCTTTTGTTCGTACTCCAGAGTGATGAGTAAAATACGTCCACCTGGCTCAAGAAATGAAATAAGGTGATCCACATATTTGTTTCTTTCAGCCTTTTGCAGTGATACTATCGACGCTCGGTCATAGATTGCTTTGAAAGTTGAGGTTTGCTCAAGCTTTAATTCAAAGAAGTCTCCTTGAAAAATGTCAATGGATTTGCTGCTGAACAGTTCAAATTTATCAATTTGATGAATTGAATTTGTTATATTATTTTCAGCAAAAAAATCCTGTACTGCCTTGCCAACTAATTCAACCCCCAGTACTTTATTCGTTTTGCTAGCCAGCCAGCATAAATCTAATGATTTTCCGCAAAATGGAACAAATACTCTTTCCGGACTTTCAAACAATAGTTCATCAGAATATTGGACCAAAATGGGATTTACTTCCTGAAGATGGAAACCAATATGGCCATCCTGCCAGCGTGATTCCCATTGATTCATAAGCATGTATTAAGTAAAAAAAGTAAATGTTTAAATTCCCATTTCACTTCGTAGATTCAACTCAGATTCACGTTTCAAGTGTTCATAACGCCATCTATGCCATGGTACAGTGAAACCTGCAGCAAATTCTTCAGTGACATCTGAGATTAGTTTGCCTGCTAATGCTTTATAAGTTTCTAAAGATTTTTCATCTTCATCCAACTTATGGGACAATCTCCCTTGGTAAATAATTTCTCCACTGCGTGCTTCAATCATTTTTAAGCGTATGATCCATTGCTCATCTGAGGGGCAATCTTTTGTACAGGGGAATGATACAAAATCCAGTAGTATAAAGTGTGGGGTATCAAATTTATCTACAATTTGCCATGCAAGCTCTTTATCTGAAATCCCTGTCAGGGTTAGTGTGCTCAGGTATGTCTTGTATGATGACCTCAGTTTCGGACTATCAGCCAGTTTCATTTGTCGTTCTTTAATTCCTGTAATTCTGCCAAGTACAGGCATTTTTCGTAACCTTTGCTCCATGGTTTCCATCAAATTCGGCCATACTGGTTCAAGGTTTTTGGGTGATTTGATTGTCAGAAAAGCTACAGGTTTGAGCATATAAGGTAACAGGTCCGGCTTGTCTTTGATTTCGATTGATTTACAGCCCACCAGGGAACTCAGCAGCAGGGTGATGCTAATGGTAAGTGTAATTTGAAATATAGATGGTATTCTAGTTATAGATTTTTTTCTCATACTCATTTAATAATTTTCATCATGATACTTTCTTTAAACCAGCTTATCTGCAAACACAATAAACACAAACAATTAAGATTTCAACTTGTAATTTCAATTAATAAGCTATATATTCAATCATTTTAAATTTTCTATTAATTAAAAGGATTTGATCCAATGTTGAGTGAAGAAATCAGTACAAGGATTGATTGGTTAACTCAGAGATTGGGCGACTTAGAAGGGTTTCTTTGAAGTCGCAGATAAAAGCAGGCAACTACAGGAAATGGAGGCTGAAACCTCACAGGATGGTTTTTGGAACTTGCCGCTAAGTGAGCGTACTGTACTGTTAAAAGACATTTCACGATTGAGTGTACATATTGAAGGTTGGAAGTCACTGGATTTATTGCATAATGATTTGAAAGCCGCAGCGGACTTATACAGAGAAGATGAGGACGCGGAACTGCTGAGTGAAATTGTTGATACATGTGAGAAACTGGATAAAGAACTGGATTCTCTTGAAATCACATCGTTGTTTAGTGGTGAATCAGACGACAGAAATGCGATTGTATCTATTCATCCCGGTGCGGGTGGGACAGAATCAACAGACTGGGCAATGATGCTGTATGATATGTATCGTAAATGGATCACTGAGGAACAATTTAAATTTCAACTCCTTGACTATCTGCCTGGTGATGAAGCAGGAATCAAGTCTGTAACTTTTTCAGTTTCAGGACCATACGCATACGGAAAAATGAAGGCAGAAATTGGTGTGCATAGACTGGTACGTATTTCTCCATTCGATTCACAAAAACGACGCCACACCTCATTTGCATCAGTTTTTGTATATGCTGAAATTGATGAGGAGATTGTAGTAGAAATTCTTCCGGATGATATTCGAGTTGATACTTACCGTGCCAGTGGAGCTGGAGGTCAGCATGTTAATACAACAGACTCGGCGGTGCGGATAACGCACACTCCAAGCGGAATAGTGGTGCAATGTCAAAATGAGCGATCTCAACATAAAAACAAAGCCACTGCGATGAAAATGCTTAAAGCTCAGCTGTTTGATTTGCAGCAAAAGGAGTTGAACAAGGAAAAAGATCTTCAGAACAGTAAAAAGCAGGAAAATGCCTGGGGCAGTCAAATCAGAAGCTACATTCTGCATCCATACCAGTTGGTCAAGGATCATAGGACAAACTGGGAAGCAGGGAATACTCAAGCAGTCCTTAATGGTGAGATCAACGATTTCATCAAGGCCGCACTTTCACAGAAAGTGTGCTAAGTGTCTGAAATAATAATAATCTTTAACAAAATATTTTTTAATGGCTTCATTTGATATAGTCTGCGAAGTTAACATGCAGGAAGTTACTAATGCCGTAGACCAGGCGAGGAGGGAAATTGGGAATCGTTATGATTTCCGAGGCTCAAATTGTGAAATTAATTTGGATAAGCAAAAGCCTTCCTTATTGATCACTGCTGATGATGAATTGAAAATGCAAACTACCATTGACATTTTATTGACAAAGTTGATCAAACGCTCAGTACCGGTTAAATCACTTATTTATGGTAAGACGGAACCAAGTGGGAAAGTACAGAAGAAGGAAATAACGATTCAGCAGGGGTTATCAAAGGAGCAATGCAAAAAAGTCAATTTATTCATAAAATCCACTAAACTAAAAATCCAACCTCAAGTTCAGAGTGATTCTGTACGTGTAAGCGGCAAAAAAAAGGATGACTTACAGGCAGCAATGAAAGCTGTGAAGGATCAGAATTTTGACTTTGATGTGCAGTTTACAAATTATCGCTAAAATCCAAAATAATTCTTATAAAGAAACGTCATCGGAATTGATTTTATTAAATGACCGATTAATTCCTGCGCAGCATTCTTAATCTGTGTTCAGACTGAAAACCATGCCGGTTTCGTGAAAAAACTGATATTTGATTACTACCTGGCAGCAAATTTATAACAGTTTTGAATAAAAAATCTTTTTCAAAATTTTTTTGATCTTCAGTATTTACAGGCTCATCAAAGTTGGCAAAATAATAAACTTTTTCGTCATTCAAATGCACAAAAACGTCTTGCACTTCTTCTGCATTTTTGACTTTTCCGCTCAATATCAGTGACTCCAAAGTTGTGTCTCCTTTCACAGGATTGCCATCTGAGTCCTCCCACCTCAACTCTAAAAACTCTGGTGTCATAACCATTTTGTCAGGCAGCTGATTTTTCAAATCCCAAAGTTGTATAATTGTTGGTGCATCTGATTTTGTGTCATCAATTTCCATTTTAATTTTACCCAGTCCCTTGGAGTTATGTAAAACATGAAAAAGAAAAAACTCTTTTTGTTCTTCTCCAGTAGTCAGGTTTTTTAAAACAATTTTTCCACGATTAATTCTAAAAGATCCTTCAGGCCCTTTAATGTTCATCATTAATTCCGGAACCGGTTTTTCGTTGAAATTAGCGATATTAAAACTGAGGGCTATAGTTTCTCCTGATTGTACTATTCCATCTCCATTTCCCTGACTGCCAAGTTCCCCATTGTCCAGAAATTTCATTCCTATTCGAAAAGAGGGAGTACGTTTTGCTGAAAAACGTAATTGCTTTCTTAGAGATTTTATCTTCTTCAAACTGTAATCATAAAGCACCAGTTCCACCGGTTCATTCTCTTCCAGCATTCCTGCAGAAATGTTGATATGCATCGAACGTGATTCAGCTTTTCCCGGCAAAAGTCTACCTATAGGAAACTCCAGGCCATCCAGCAAACTGTTACCTGATTTTGTTACAACTATCAGACGTTGAGCCTCGATTTTTCCTTCATTCTTAAGTTGAACATTTATTCGCAGAATTTCATCAGATATTTCTGAAGTGGACAAGGATAATTTAAGTGAATCCGCGGAAGGTGATTTTATAAACGGATTTAAGCTCCAATCTATATCATGTTTTGAAAGTGCTCCTGTAATTTTCGCTAATTCCTTGTGCTCAGTTTCCCTCAAAATCTGCTGGGCAATTTCTTTGTTTTTTCCCATATTAATATGTGTTAGGACTTGTAAAGCAGTTTCTACAAATATGTCTTCTTTCAATTTATTTTTTATGACATTTTGATCTGTGATTTGAGATTCATAGAACAGAAAAGAATCACGTGCCAAGTAACGTATTTGTTGTGTATCTGTATTGTCATTATTTTGTTCTGCTTCAGAATCAGGGAATAACTGAAATCGTTCAAAATCTACAGATGATAGAAGATGAGATTGTTTTGGTTGTTCATATGATTCTGTCTTCTGATTGCTGCTTTCAGATTTTGCTGTTTTCGCAGGAATAGAAACCCGATTCAGTTGAAAATCTGGAACAACACCAATGTTGTGGATAAACTGGCCAGCAGGTGTTAAATACTCTCCAACAGTTAATTTCAGTCCTGCACCTTCTTTCAAATTCCAAACAGTTTGAACTGTCCCTTTGCCAAAACTTTGTTCACCAATTACAAGTGCACGCTCATTTTGTTGTAGTGCGGCAGCGACAATTTCTGAAGCAGACGCGCTTCCGTGATTTATCAGCACAACAATTGGTATTGTCAGATATTTATTATCAGCAAATAATTGTTTAGAATAATGGGTGGCAGATTCAGCGGAACTTTTAGTACTTACAATTCGTTGCTTACCCTCTAAAAATAAATCGCTGAGGCGAACCGCTTCTTCCAGTATTCCTCCTGGATTATTTCTCAAATCAATAATTATTCCGTGGATATTTTTCAAATCACCTAACTTATCTTTAAGTTCCTGAGAGGTTTCAATTTGAAAGTTTTTGATTCGTGCGTAACGAACAGTTTTTCCTTCGCTTTCTAAATCATATGTTACGACGCTATCAACATGAATTTCTTCACGGAAAAGTTCAAACTGCAATGCTTTCGCATGACCTTTTCGCAAAACACTGAGTTTGACTGGTGAGCCAATTTCTCCACGCAGACGATGGAGAATTTCATCTAATGTCATGTGCTCCGTTTTTTCTCCATCAACTTCGACAATTCTGTCTAGCGGAAGCATTCCTGCTCTTGACGCGGGGCTGCCGTCCATGGGGGTAATCACTGTTAAAAATCCGCCCCTTGTCCCAACAACCAGACCAACACCGGCAAATTGACCACCCAGATTAATGTTGAATTCACGGAATAATTCCTTTGGTAGAAAAACAGAATATTCGTCAAGCTGGCTCAGAATGCCATGAGCAAAAATCTGTTCTATTTTTAACTTTGTCAACTGTAGACCATTCAGTAAAAGGTGTTCTTTAAGTTTTTGCAAAACAAGGTGTAAATCATCAAGTCCATGTAATTGTACAACTGAAAGAACTGATTTTTTGTTTCCCAAGCTTACTTCAAGTCTGGGTACTGAGTTATTTTTATTAAATACAGGTTCTATCCAAACTTCAGGCACCTCGCGTTCAAGTTCTGTAAGCGCGCCTTGGAGTAATTTTTTCGGGTCAAGTTTTTCTGCATCAATATAATCCAACTGCAGGTGCATGAGGACTTCGGCAAGCAGGGAGTTCTCTGACAAAACATTTGCTACGGGTTCATGTTCTTTCAGAGAATTCTTGAAATAGCTGCATCCTCCTGTCAAAAATAACAGCAGAATTAAACAGTTAAAGAAATAAGTTGTTTTTACTTTCATATAATTTGGAAGTAATATTTTTATCTTTTTCAGGGATTTGAAGAAATTTTATTTCTGATGATTCCAGCTTTTGCTTGAAAGTGCAAAGTGTCTGTGATATCTATCTCACCACTCATAAATAACTCTTTCCCAATTAACAACTATTGAGCATGTAACTTATGAACATCGGTTCCTTACTTCCAAGACACGCACGTTACCGTCCGGAACATCTTGCTTTTGTTATAGGAGAACAGCGCCTGAACTTCCATGAATTAAATTCCCGCGTAAATTGTCTGGCAAATGCTTTACTGAAAGCAGGTATTCGTAAAGGCCAGAAAATGGCAACAGTCCTTTCGAATTGCGAAGAATTAATGCTGCTGTACTGGGCTGCAGCAAAAACAGGAATTGTGATTGTGCCTTCCAGTCCATTATTACAGGCTTCCGGATTAACGACTCTTTTGCGAGATTCGGATACAGTGATTGTTTTTGCTGAAGATTCCTTCACAAGTATTATGGAACAAATTCGTGAAGATCTCCCGAATGTTGAAAAGGAACGATGGATATTAGTTGGCGAAGGCATAGAAGGTTCCGGATATCAAATGTGGACGGATTTTATTTCAGATGCGTCAGATGAGGAACCTCCGGATGCAGAATTGAAAGATGATGATGTGTACAACATCATGTATTCCAGCGGCACCACAGGTGCACCTAAAGGTATTGTGCATACTCATTATGTCCGTGCGAATTACTGCATACAATTCGCATCTGCATGGCGAATGACTCCGGAAAGTGTTGTTTTGCATTCAGGTGCAATTGTATTCAACGGGGCAATGTTGGATTTGATGCCGTGGATGTATTTGGGTGCAACTTATATTTTACACCAAACATTTGATGCCGGAGCAGTATTACAGACTATTGAGCAGGAGAAAGTAACTCACATAGTAATGGTTCCTTCACAGATTGTGGCATTGCTGAACCATCCTGAATTTGATCCAAAAAAACTCAAATCGCTTGAGATGCTGCAAAGTGTAGGCGCACCATTACTGCTGGAATACAAGCACAAATTGAATGATGTTTTACCAGGAATTTTTTATGAATTGTACGGAGTAACTGAAGGTTTTTTTTCGGTTTTGGACAGAGACGATGCAGTAAGTAAAGTAGGTTCAGTGGGAGCGGCTCCAGCGTTTATTGACATCAGGATATTACGTGAAAACGGTGAAGATTGTGATCCTGATGAGGTTGGGGAAATATGTGGACGAGGCCCGATGATGATGCCTGGATATTACAATCGTCCGGACTTGACTGAAAAAACCATTGTTAACGGCTGGTTACATTCCGGAGACTTAGGCTATTTGGACACGGACGGATATTTATATTTGGTGGATCGTGTGAAAGACATGATTATCAGCGGCGGTGTAAATGTTTATCCCAAAGATATTGAAGAAATCATCATTAAACATCCGGAAGTAATAGAAGTTGCAGTGTTTGGTGTTCCGGATAAGAAATGGGGTGAAACACCTGTTGCAGCTGTAATTTGTCTAAAAAATCATAATGTCTCCGCCGAAAAATTAACTGCATGGACAAATGAAAGAGTTGATGCAAAATTTCAACGCGTAAAAGAGATCCTAATTCTTGAATCTTTCCCACTCAATGTTGCCGGAAAGACACTAAAACGCGAAATGCGTGACGCGTACATTAACAGCTGAAACGCTATCAAACTAAGTTTTACTATAAGTTTTTGAATAAACATTTACATGAGAAATTTTCAAACAAATTTGGCTTAAGCGGTACTAAGTATTAGTTATAATTTGATAATTGATTGTACATTTTTCAGTGTCATGCTATAATCCCGTCCGGAAATTACAGTACATTACTTTTCTGAGGATATTTGGAAGAGAATAGATTATTCAATAATTGGAAACGCGCCTTACTTGTTTCTCTGCAGTTGCCACACAGATCAAACTCTGAGGTTCAGAATTCACTGGAAGAGCTGTCATCACTGGCATACTCTCTTGGTGGAGAAGTGTCAGGACAAATAATTCAAGTCTGCACACAAATTCATCCCGCTAATTTTTTTGGCAAAGGTAAGCTTGCTGAAATAAAATCCAAAATTCAGAGCGAGAATGTAGATGCTTTGCTTGTGGACAATCAACTTGGTCCAAAACAAGTACAGAATTTAGAGAAATTTCTTGGCTGCGAAGTTTTGGATCGCACACAGGTCATTTTAGAAATTTTTGCAAAAAATGCACGTACACATGAAGCAAAGCTGCAAATTGAGTTGGCACAGTCAGAATATTTGCTTACTCGATTAGTTGGATTATGGAAACATCTGGACAGGGAACGTGGTGGAATTAGTGCTTCTCGTGGTACCGGTGAAAAGCAGATTGAAAAAGACAGACAATTTTTGCGTCATCGAATTACACGACTCAGGAGTCAGCTGAAAAAAGTAGAAATAGAGAGAAAAACACAGACAAAAAGACGTTCGAATTGTTTGTGTGTCAGCCTGATTGGTTACACAAATGCCGGTAAATCTACAATCATGAACGCGCTTACAAATTCCGGTTTGTTAGTGGAAGACCGTCTGTTTGCCACACTGGACTCAACAACACGACTTTTGGAAGAGGATTCACGTCCTAAAGTGTTACTGTCTGACACAGTTGGCTTCATCAGTAATCTGCCACATGAAGTTGTGGCCGCATTTCGTTCCACACTGAGTATTGTCCAGGAGGCGGATTTGTTACTGCACATTATTGATGCAAGTGACAATATCGATGAACACATTCGTACTGCTGCAGAAGTATTACAGGATTTGGAATCAACATGTATCCCGATTATTAAAATATTCAACAAAACAGACAGGCTTTCTCCTACACGTTTATTGATGTTGGAGAAAATGTATCCTGAAGCAATATTTGTTTCTGCAACCCAAAGTGAACAAAACATTACTGATGATACTCCAGCTTTTGTTGACAAAATAAGAAAACAGATTCTTGTTTTCTTTGAAGAAAGAATGAAAACAGTAAAAATACGGCTTGATTATCAGCACTGTCAGCAGTTAGCAAATATTTATCAGTGGAGTCGTGTAGATGAAATTGATTATCAAGAGCAAGGAATCATGATGACGTTGACAGCAATTCCACGGAATTTGGACCGTCTGCGTCATCATTTAGGATCAGATATCAAAGAAATGAATTGAGTGGAATAATGACATATAAGGGAACAGAAAATTTTTCACCATATACATTCGACTTCAGAAATCGTTATTTTTATTCTGTGATTCTTAAAACCAGTTAATTTACTAATATTTAACAATAAAGTACACATGAAAAAATTCGTTGTGGAAGGAGGAGCGACACTTTCAGGAAGCATTACTCCTTCCGGCAATAAAAACGAAGCTCTGCCGGTACTTGCCGCGACTTTGCTGTCACAGCAGCCTGTAACTATTCACAACGTGCCTGAAATTCTGGACATCGCAATTATGCGAAACCTGCTTGTGAGCATTGGAGCGGAGATAAATCAGATTGAGAAACATTCATACAATATAGTTCCAGGTCATCTTTTTTCAAACAATCCGGATGCATCACAGGCTGGTCGAATACGGGGCTCTTTTCTGCTGGCAGGTCCGCTTCTTGCGCGGAAAAAATCCATTGTTTTGCCTGCGCCTGGAGGTGACAGGATTGGCTTAAGACCGGTACAAACCCATCTTTCTGCACTGGAAAAACTTGGCACCACGATTAGTTTGAATGATGACGGGTTTTATGAAATGAAGACTGATGGACTGAAAGGAGCAGAAATATATCTTGATGAGGCCAGTGTTATGGCCACAGAAAATTCGATCATGGCAGCTGTTACAGCACAAGGCAGGACCCGTATTTACAATGCAGCCTGTGAACCGCACGTTCAGGGGCTATGTAATTTTCTTGTAATGCTGGGAGCAAAAATTGATGGAATCGGCAGTAATTATCTTGTTATTGACGGAGTACCGGAACTTGATGGTGGAGAATACACAATTCAGCCGGATCATACTGAAGTAGGTTCTTTTATCGGATTAGCTGCTGTGACAGGCAGTGAACTACGTATTAAAAATGCTGGAGTAAAATATTTGCGCATGACCAGGCTCATGTTTGAAAAACTGGGAGTAGAAGCAAAAGTTGAAGGTGATGATTTTATCATTCCAAAAAAACAAAAACTAACAGTCCAGAGAGATATTTCCGGCGGAATTCCGAAAATTGATGATGCGCCTTGGCCGGGATTTCCTGCGGATTTAACAAGCATAATGACTGTTGTTGCAACACAATGTAACGGAGCCGTTTTAATTTTTGAAAAAATGTTTGAAAGCCGTTTGTTCTGGGTGGATAAACTAATTGAAATGGGTGCGCAAATTATTCTATGTGATCCGCACAGGGCGGTGGTTTCCGGCCCAACTGTTCTCAAAGGTGCAAGAGTATCATCTCCGGATATAAGAGCAGGAATGGCTTTGTTGATTGCCGCACTTGGTGCAAAAGGCATTACGGAAATACATAATATTGACCAGATTGATCGAGGATATGAATCTATTGATGAAAGACTAAATGCCTTGGGCGCTAAAATAAAGAGAGTAGACGAGTAAAGGAATTAATGCATAGTAAAGACAATTTATCAGTTGAACAAGCAAGTATTTTGGAAGAAGAACAGCAGCTTCTGCTCAAGGTAAAACAGGGATTGCTGATTCATGCAGCTGAGGAAAAAAAGGGAAAAATCAGCAATACACAATTAGAAAATATCATAGAGCTGCGTGATTCCCTTGCTGATACTTTGCCTGAGGATGTGCCTGCTGTAATGGCACAAATGGAAAGAATGGTTTTGCTGCACACTCAACAGGATTCACATAATAATGAAACTGGTTTTAATCTTGATACTCCATATTTTGCTCATATCCGCCTCAGAGAAAACAATCGTGAGCGTGATTTACTGATCGGAAATCAAAACTGCTTTTCCACACACTTACCCTGTGCAATTGTTGACTGGAAAAACGCTCCTATCAGCCAAATATTTTATCGGTATCGTGAAGGAGAGGAATATGTTGAAGATATTGGTGAACGTGAAATAGAGGGGGAATTAGTAACAAGGAGAATGTTGCTCATAGAGAATGGGATTCTCATGAGAATAAATTGGCCAGGAGGAGTTTTGGAAAATCATGCCACGGATCCACGCAATTCAAATAAATGGCATTTGGTTACCCAAAAAGTGCCACGGTTGGAAAGTGGAATAGATAATACTCTTGATGATTTTGAATCAACTGAGGAACAGGCTGATGGTACCAAAACAAAATCAAGTATAAATTTTTCACAAGGTAGAGTTGATAAGCATCTCAGGCAAATAACGGCACTGGTTGATCAACATCAATTTGAAGTTATAACACATTCTGAATCCGGAATAGTTTTGATTCAAGGAGGTGCAGGTTCCGGTAAAACTACAGTTGCGCTTCATAGACTGGCTTATTTGATGTCAAAAAAACCCCAGTATTTTAAACCGAAAACTGTGCTTCCGGTTGTTTTTGGTCCTGCCTTAGCGAACTATATGTCAAAGGTTTTACCAGCGTTGGGCGTTCAGGGTGTCAAACCCCGTACTTATCATAAATGGGTATCAGGTCTTCGACGTCGCGCGCTGCCGGAACTTCCTTTGAATTATGCTGAAAACACTCCAATGGATGTGATAGAGCTGAAACGCCATCCGCTATGGCTGAGATATTACCGTGAGGAAGTACAGAAACGAACGAATTATTTCCGGGAACTATTTGAAGAAAAGCTTTCAAAAGTTGAGGGATTGGATGTATTACTGAAGGCATGGGATTCAATGCAGGACCTGCCTTTAATTCCACGTTTGCTGAGATTGGTACGATGGTCTCACGGTGAAGTTTCAATCAATGATGTACCTATGCTGTCCAGTGTCAGATTGGAAAAACAGCTGGAAAATCTTTTGGAGCAAACCTTTCCTGAGTTAATGGAAGCACCGCATTTGCTAACAACTCAAATATGGAATGATTGTCTTGTCCGTAAAGAAATGTTAATTGAGACAGTTGAGCGTCTTGCTCCAGGAGAATTTACTGAAACACAGCTCAATAGCGTCTGTACATGGGCTGTCAGACAATATCAAAAGCGGCAGGAATTAGAAGAAGCTGTTCAAACTGAAAGTGATTCTGCAGCTGGTCAGTCTGAAGAATCGGAGAATATGGATTTAAGTTTCATGGATGAAAAATCTTTGTTAGATGAAGAAGATGACACGCTTTTACTTTTGCTTTACCAGCTTCTGATGGGGCCTTTGAAACGCAAAAACGGCAGACAACTTATCTACACTCATTTAATGCTTGATGAAGCGCAGGATTTTGGGGCGCTTGAGTTTCAGCTTTTAGTCAGTCTTACTCCGGAAAAAATGATTAGTGTTTCATTGGCCGGTGATTTGGATCAGCGAATAATGCTTGGACGCAAACATGAAACGTGGGAAGAATCTCTTGGTCATTTGATTTTGCCTGACGGTTCAAAACCGGATGTAACTGCCCTGGCTCCTTTACAAATAGGTTACCGATCAACAAACGAGATAATGTCTGCCGCAAAAAATGTGATTGGTGAACATAGTGTAAATACAGTATGGCACTCAACTCGACATGGTGCTCCGGTTGATGTTTTTCGTTTCCGGGAACGTGGTGCGATGATTGCGTTTCTTTCCGACACATTGCATGATTTGTCTGTACGTGAACCTCTTGCAAGTGTCGCAATACTTACACGTACTCCGGAAACAGCGCAAAGCTTGTATGAAGGCTTGAAGCGCACAGACCTTGCTGATTTTCGTTTGATCAGCGAACAGGAGTTTACATTCACACCAGGAGTTGATGTGACAGATATCACTCAAACAAAAGGGCTGGAATTTGATTCAGTGATCATTGCTGATGCGGATGCATCCACTTATGGTCCTGATATTCGTTCCAGACAATTGCTTTATGTGGGAGTAACTCGTGCCTCACATCAGCTTTGGCTGTTGCATTGTGGAAATCCATCTTCTTTGATCACTGGAATCAAAGAAGAGTCCCAAACACAGAATGCCGAATTTTGAAAAAAGCAATGCAGCCGATTATTAACAGTCAAATTAGCAGTTTAAAAGAATCAGCAACTCTTTCGATCAATCAGCATGCATTAAAACTGCGCAATGAAGGTCGGGATATTTGTCACTTGGGATTTGGTGAATCACCTTTTCCTGTTCCTGATCCGATGCAGGTTGCTTTGAGGGAAAATTCACATCGTAAGCAATACATCACAGGAAAAGGGCTGCCCGAATTACGGAAAGCTGTTGCTGATTTTTTCCATAATAAATTTGGCTATAACTATGCTGCTGAAAATGTCTTCATTGGTCCAGGCAGTAAAGAACTGATTTTTCAGCACGTTTACTTATTGGAGGGGCCTCTTATGGTTCCCACTCCCAGCTGGGTCAGCTATGGTCCACAGGCAAATATACGCTCAAAATTATTTATTACGATTCCAACTGACATCAAAAACGGATATCGGTTACAAGCAGAGGAATTAGATGAAACATTTTCACGCCAAAAATTTCTACAATCGATTCTGATTCTTAATAATCCAAACAATCCATCTGGAAGTGTACACTCTTCAGATGAATTACAGGATTTAGCGGAAGTTTGCAGGAAACATGGAGTAATAGTTATTTCTGATGAGATTTATGCCCTGACTAAATTTGGCAGCCAATCCTTTGAAGGAATCGCTAAATATTATCCTGAAGGAACAATTACCACAAGTGGCATATCAAAAGCATTTTCTGCCGGGGGATGGCGGCTTGGTTTTGCCATGATCCCAAATGAGTTATCTGAAATTGTGCCGCCGCTTAGTGCGTTTGTAAGTGAAACATTCAGTTGTGTCAGTGCTCCTGTTCAGTATGGCTCTCTGCCCGCATTCGAAAATTATGAAAATGTCAGGAAACATGTTGAGCTTTGCCGTGATATACATGAAGCAGCCGGAGAATTTTTGCATCAAAGATTTATCGAGATCGGATTGAATTGCCCAAAACCTCAAGGGGCATTTTATCTGTTGCCTGATTTTGAAAATATTAAAGAAAAACTTAAATCTCAAGGTGTTCAAACAAGTGTTGAATTAACCAAACGCCTTTTGGATGAAGCAGGTGTTGCTCTCCTTCCAGCTTCAGACTTTTACTTTCCGGATGATTTTCTAGGTGTACGTGTTGCCAGCGTGGATTATAATGGTGCACAGGTTTTGCGGGAATTCCCTGTCAATAAACAGTTGACTCAGGAAGGGAAAGCTAAACTGTTTCCTAAATTAGCTGAAGCCTGTGATCGGATTGAAACCTGGCTTAAATGAATGTCCTGACATTCAAAACCTGCTGTGAATTTATTTATCATTTATGAAAAACAGCAAAGATCCTTTACTGAAAATTTCATTAAAAGTATTTATGCACTTAATTTGTACATTGTATAAACGAAAAACAGGCACTTTTCATGCAGGATTTCCTTTAATTACTCACTATAAACTTACTTTGATAATCAATAATAAATGAAACTGGTTAAAGGTTATCTGGGACAGGATGTTCAAATGGAAGGGAGCATCTCAAGCAGTGAAAGTATCAGGATTGACGGAACATATATCGGAAGTATATCAAGTGATCATTCTGTTACAGTGGGTGTTTTGGGAAAAGTTAAAGGTCAAATAGAAGCACCATTGATCCAGATAGATGGCTGGGTTGAAGGAAGTCTAAGAGCCTCGAAACTGGTGGAAGTTTTGAAAAATGCACGAATAGAGGGTGACATTTTCACACCATCCGGAGGATTGAAAATAATGATTGGTGGTGAATTTGAGGGAAATTTCGTCATGGAATCTGCAAGCCAGTTTTGAGCAGACAGCAATCAAATGATATTTAAACAGCTCTGTTTGGTGCAGGTGTGTTTATATTTCCGCTAATATTGTTTTTTGCTAATGTTGGGGAAGTGGAAGGAACTTGTTGTAAAGGATTTGGTGTATCTACAGCCGCTTTTTTGACAGCCGATTTCTCAGATGTGGATTGTAAAGCAGATCGTGCAGTGTAAGTTTTCGATACAGGCTTACTGTCAGTCCTCATAAGATCAGCAAATTTTGGTTCTCTCAAAAATCTTAGTAATACCGCAGATTTGTCTTCATTTCTAATATCATTCGTGATCAGCTCCGGGAGATCATCTAAATTATTCAATTCAAGCATTTCCACTGCAGGAAGTTTCATCAGTGTTTGTTTGTCGACCTCATTCATTGCGTCAATTTGTTTTTTAATTGCTCCGGCAAAGCCTTCGATAGCGGCATCTGGTAATTTGTTCTGAATCAGCAAATTTTCTACTCTTGAGAGAACTTTTAAGTATTGTGAAGTCTCATTCTGTGAAGCTCCAGTCTCTGCTGATTTTGTTTCAGATTTAACTGAATGAGTTTTGGAACTTAAGTAAGATGGCGATTCATGGCTTCTTACCTGACGCTCCAAGCCAGTCTGTTTTTCAGAGACAGTATTTGATGTAACTTGCATATTTAATCATTTATTTGAGTTCAATATGGCTCTTCAAACTTAATTGAACAAGTTTCCAGGCACTTCCCGGGACTATTTCAGGAATTCAATATTTAAGCCACGAGGATTTTTGAATTTTGATTTTCAAATCTGTCTCAAACTTGATCTCATGAAGTGCTGAACTGAAAATCAGGCATTCAATTTCTTGGGGATAAAAATATAAAAAATGAAAAGATACAAATGGAACGCGCAGGATTATGAGAAACACTCTCAAGCGCAACAAAAATGGGCAAGAGAACTTATTGAAAGTTTATCGCTTCGTGGAATAGAGGATGTCCTTGATTTAGGTTGCGGTGACGGCAAAGTGACTGCTGAAATTTCCAAATTAGTCTCTAAAGGTGCAGTTATTGGAGTTGATAATTCTCAGTCGATGATAGAACTTGCTTCAGAAAGATATCCTTTAACACAATACACAAATCTGTCATTCCAGGAAATGGATGCCAGGAATTTGAATTTTGATGAATGTTTTAATCTTATCTTTTCAAATGCAGCATTGCATTGGGTCAAGGAACAAAAACCGGTTATTGAAGGAATGTACAAAGGCTTAAAGCAAGGAGGAAAGATACTCCTGCAGATGGGTGGTAAGGGAAACGCTGCAGAAATGGTGAGGGCACTATCAGAAATTCAATCAGAGTCAGAATGGCATTCATATTTTATGAATTTTGATTTCCCTTTTGGTTTTCACAGTAAAGATGAATATGAAACAAATTTACTGCAAACCGGTTTCAATGTTACTCGGATAGAGCTTGTTCCAAAGGATATGGAACATGCCGGAAAGGCCGGATTGAAAGGATGGATTAGAACTACATGGTTACCGTATACTGAACGAGTTCCTGAAGAAAAAAGAGAAAAATTCATTGATGCTGTTTCTGAAAAATATATTGAAAACAACCCAATTGATTCAAAAGGCAATGTACATGTAAACATGATAAGACTTGAAGTTGAAGCAGAGAAATAATGACAGTTGCCCGGAAGTACTCTTACACTCAAAAATAAATTCGAATACCAATATATGCTGTTGATTCCTGCTATTGATTTGAAAAACGGTTCATGTGTAAGGCTTCTTCAGGGAGACGCTGATGCGGAAACAGTGTATTCCGATGATCCTGTTTCAACGGCCTGCTCATTTGAAAAAGCAGGAGCAAAACGCTTACATCTGGTTGATCTGGATGGTGCGTTTCAAGGTAAAGGTGCCAATTTACCCAGCATACGAGCAATTCTGCAGAACGTTTCCATTCCTGTTCAAATAGGAGGTGGTTTGCGTTCAGCGGAAGACATTGACAGAATGCTGGCGCTTGGGGTTTCATCTGTTATTGTTGGAACAATGGCTGTCAAGCATCCTGATGTTCTTGAAAATCTCATAAAAATTTACCCTGAAGACAAAATTATTCTTGGAATTGACTCACGGAACCGTAAAGTTGCTGTTGAAGGCTGGAAGGAAGGGACTGAAATTGACGATGTCGAATTTGCCTTAAGCTGGAAAAAATCTGGTATAACAAGAGTAGTTTATACGGACATTTCCCGTGATGGAATGCTTAGCGGACCAAATATGTCAGCCCTGCGGAATATTGCACAGCAAACCGGATTAAAAATAGTTGCATCAGGAGGAGTTTCTTCGATGCATGACCTTGATCAGCTTAAAACTCTTGAAGCAGTCGGTGTGGATCAGGTGATCAGTGGGAAAGCGATTTATGAAGGTAAATTTGATCTAAATGAAGTTTTCAAATGCTGGCAAAACGAATAATTCCTTGTCTGGATATAAAAGAGGGGCGAGTGGTAAAAGGCACAAGCTTTGTAGGCTTGCGCGACGCGGGGGATCCGCTGGAGTTGGCCCAGCGTTATAATGAGCAGTCTGCGGATGAACTTGTTTTTCTTGACATCACTGCTTCAAAAGAAAAACGTGGGACAACAATTGAGCTGGCAACTCGCTTGGCACGTGAATTGTTTATCCCTTTCACTATAGGAGGTGGCATTTCAACGCTTGAAGAAATACATGCCCTAGTGAACGCCGGTGCAGATAAAGTATCAGTAAATTCTTCAGCAATCAGAAATCCGGATCTTATAACAGAAGGTGCAAAACGATTTGGATCGCAATGTATTGTTGTGGCGATTGATGCCAGAAAACGTGTTTTGGACTCAAATAATCAAAATACTGAACATCATAACTCAAATTGGGAAGTCTTCAGTCACGGAGGAAGCCGTTCTACAGGATTAGATGCGGTTGCCTGGGCCAATGAAGTTGAGTTGCGGGGCGCAGGTGAAATTCTACTTACCAGTATGGATGCTGACGGACATCAGGATGGGTATGAACTAGAATTAACTGCGGCTGTGAGCGGTGCACTGCATATTCCCGTTATTGCCTCTGGAGGTGGAGGAGAATTTGAACATTTTCGGGATGCTCTTACAATTGGTAAGGCTGATGCTGTTTTGGCAGCATCTGTGTTTCATTTTGGGAAATACACCGTATCTCAGGTAAAAGATTATCTCAATTCGCAATATATTCCGGTTCGCCAGGTACTAAACTAAACATCAAGAAATTAACAATGTCCACCAATCCAGGAAAATTCATTTATGTGTGCGTAGCCTTGGCGGTGATTGTTGTGGTTTATGCCAGTGGAGTGCAGGAAATTTATGCAGAAAAAGATAAGTATTTGCGTTCAACCAATAAGCGTCTCTGGTCAATAATTTATGGTAAAGAACCTGTAAAGAAGTCATCTTTTTCAGCAGAAGAGGTTCGAGTATCAGCACCAAAAAAGGAACATCTGGAACCTCCTCCGCCAAGGAAAATATACAAACAAATTCCTGCCAGGCATCTGAAAAACCTGCTGGAAGCCCCACCTGATTACAAGAAATTTGAGAAAGAATCCCGGAAAACACGCTCAACAAGCGCAAAAGGCCGTCCGGAAGACTTTCATGAAGATCCGAATGCCATAAAGAAATTTTGTGAGGTACGAGTTACAACTGCTTTTTGTATTCGTCGATACAAGAGTCGCTATACATACTTTGGCAACACTCCAAGGAAACATCCTCGTGAGTTAGATTACAGCGATAAAACTACATTAAAGAAAAAGAATGAATCCAAAGAATTTGTTAATAATTTGATGAAGAGTCAAAACAGCCAAAATTAAATGGATTCCCAGGATCGAAAATTGATCAGACTTGCAGATGCCCGTTCCATGCGCGAAATGGATCGTCACGCAATTGAAGATTTGGGAATTTCAGGTGCAGTTTTAATGGAAAACGCCGCCCGAAGTGTAGCAGACTGGTTAGAAGAAAATAAGTTAAAACAGCAGCCTGAAGCAAAAGTGGTTGTTTGCTGCGGCAAGGGCAACAACGGCGGTGACGGCTTTGCAATTGCCCGTCTTTTAGCAAATAGAGGTTATAACATCAGTGTTGTTGATGCAGGAAAAGCTGGCAAAAAGGATGCGCTGCAAAACCAGCTGTTGTGGGAACAATTTGGCGTAAGTGCTTCGTTTCCGGACGCAAATGCCACCCGCATGATTGTAGAAGCAGATGTCCTGATAGATGCAATTTTTGGTGTCGGTATGGAACAGCCGATCGAGGGAGCATATAAAGAATGGATTGAAATCTTTAATTCAAACAATAATGCGCTGAAAATTGCTGTGGATATTCCTTCAGGAGTATCAACGGATGAAAGCAGGATTCTTGGAGTTGCAGCACGTTGTCAGCATACCATTACATTTCAGGCGGGAAAGCCAGGATGTTTTCAGCATCCCGGAGCACAGTATTCCGGAAAAGTTCTCATTTGTGATATTTCCATTCCTGAGCATTTGCCCGAAAGTGTGTCTATAGATCAGGATGAACCTGAAAGGCAAGCAGACATTCATTCAGCCGGCACATATTTACTGACAAAAGAATTTATCAGGGATTTAATTCCGGAACGTCTTCCGGATTCACATAAAGGAAATTTTGGTCATTTAATCACAGTCTGCGGTTCTGCCGGAATGGGTGGTGCGGCAAACCTTGCCTCAATGGCCGCACTTAAAAGCGGCGCTGGTTTAGTTACAGCATGTGTGCCCAACGAACTGCTCGATCGCCTCCCTGGACAGGCTCCGGAAATCATGACAGTAACTCCTCACAATGCTCCGGAGTATTTCACTGAAGAGCATGCTGATTTTGTAGAACAGCTTGCTGAAGCACGGGATGCTGTGGTGCTCGGTTGCGGTTTGGGAGTTCATTCCCAGACTACCGGATTTGTTCAGCAGCTGACAAAGCAGCTTGAAGGTCCGTTACTGATCGACGCGGACGGACTTAATAATCTGGATGAAGAAACTCTAAAGGAAAGGCATGGAACAGCAGTTATCACTCCACATCCGCGTGAATTATCAAGACTCTCCGGACAGAGTGTAAGCGAAATCCAGGAAAACAGAATTTCGACTGTAAGAAGACTCTCTCAGGAATGGAATGTTGTGCTTTTGCTGAAAGGAGCTTTGACTGTGATAGGAAGTCCGGATGCAAACATATTTATTAATCCCACCGGGAATTCAGCATTGTCCACCGCCGGTTCCGGAGATGTTCTGAGCGGTTTCATTGGAGGTTTTCTGGCGCAGGGACTGTCTCCATTATATGCCACTTTAACCGGCACCTACCTTCACGGGCTTGCGGCTGAGTGTTTTGTTCAACAAACCGGCTCAAACTACATGGTTGCCAGCGATCTTTTTGAAGGCTTGCCTTTGGCAAGAAATGCTATCAAAATCCATTAATCCAACAATATTGCGATTTACGTAATCGTTCTTCAAATCTTTTCCTTAAAACAAATACAACTCCCTCTAATAGAAAACTTTTTTTCTGAGCGTTAACACGAATAATTGTGATAGGCGCCATAATTTTGTATACAAGATAAACATGCTGCTTTCTTCTATCACATTCTTGATAGCATAAGCTCATTCTTTTCAGTCTTGAAGTTATTATGATGGGAAAAGAAAAAAGCTTGAAACTCTACAGTTAAATGCTGAAAACAGTAAGCGCGAAATAATAACTTAAACTTCTATGCTGGAAAAGGACACCATGAACCTTAATCAAAATACAGCTGAACTGCAGCGACTTGACAGTCAGCACTATCTGCATCCTTTTACTGATCCAAAAGCCCTTCTGGAAAAAGGGGCCAGAGTTATTACACGTGCTGAAGGAATATATCTGTGGGATTCTGATGGTAAAAAAATTCTTGACGCCATGGCAGGGCTTTGGTGCGTGAATGTGGGCTACGGCCGGGAAAAACTGGCTCGCATTGCCTTCGAACAGCTGCAGGAGCTGCCCTATTACAACAGCTTTTTCAAAACCACTCATCCTCCGGCAATTGCATTGGCTGAAAAACTTGCAGAGGTTACGCCTGAGGGGCTGAATCAAGTGTTTTTTACTAATTCAGGCTCAGAGGCAAATGATACTGTGTTGAGAACTACTCGACGTTACTGGCGGTTACTGGGGCAGCCTGAAAAAAGAATTATCATCAGCCGCAAGGAAGCATACCATGGAAGCACGGTTGTAGGAGCAAGTTTAAGCGGCCAGAATATTTACCATGAAATGGATGGACTACCCATTCCTGATATTGAACACATAGAATGTCCTTATTGGTTTGTAAACGGTGGAGAACTTTCGCAGGATGAGTATGGATTAAAAGCCGCCCATGCATTGGAAACTAAAATCAAAGAACTGGGGCCTAATCGAGTAGCAGCTTTCATTGGCGAGCCTGTTCTTGGAGCTGGCGGAGTAATTGTTCCTCCGGATACATATTGGCCTGAAATTCAAAGAATTTGCAAGAAATACGATATCCTGATGATAACAGATGAAGTTATCTGTGGATTTGGACGTACAGGAAGTTGGTTTGGTTGTGAAACTTACGGTGTTCTTCCGGACATAATGCCTATTGCCAAGGGCCTTTCTTCCGGTTATTTACCGATTGGCGGTGTGATGATAAGTGACCAGATTATGGATGTGCTGGTAGAAAAAGGTGGTGAATACGCTCATGGGTTTACATATTCAGGACATCCCGCTGCATGTGCGGTCGCATTGGAAAATATAAAGATTATTGAGGAAGAAAAACTGGTTGAAAAAGTGGCAAACGAAACCGGACCGCATCTGAAAAAACGCTGGCAGGAATTTGAGGATCATCCACTTGTGGGCGAAGTCAGAAATGTGGGTATGCTGGGGGCTCTTGAGTTAGTTGAAGACAAAGCTGCACGCAAACATTTTCCAAAAGATAAAAAAGTTGGGAACCTTTGCAAAGACATTTGTTTTGAAAACAACATAGTTATGCGTGCCGTAAAAGACATTATGGTGGTCTCACCTCCTTTGACAATAACTGTTCAGCAAATCGATGAAATGCATGATTTAGTAAAACTGTGCCTGGATCAGACAGCTGATAAGTTAGGGATAAGTTAAATAAGTGAAGTAAATTTGAAAACGTTCTTCATTTGATCATATCTTAACACGTTCCCGTAAGAAAGGAACTTCCTCCTGCGGTTCAGCCTCGAGTTCTCTAGCTGCAAGGTGGCCTGAGTAAACTGCTGCTGCTATTGTTGCAGGAGCATGGCAGTCACCAATACACCTGATGGTCTTTATTCCTGCCTTAGAGATCTTTTCTGGCTGCTCCTGCAGAAAACAAAAAAGCTCATCATTAGGGAACCGTTCTGTAACCAGTACCAAGCTGTCGCAAGCTGTTTCTGTGCGACTTTCTGTAACAACACAGGAAAGCTCAACCATTCCGTCATTTACCGTCACGAGCTCTGTCTGTGTGGAAAGTTCGACACGAAGTTCCATCAATTTTTTTTGAATCTGCTCCTGTTCAAGGGTATATTGAGTCCAGATGGATATTTGAGGCGCAGGTGTTACCAGCAAAACTTCATGACCTACGCTTCGCAGTTTTTCAGCAATTACACCTCCCAGGTAGTAATGGTCATCATCATACACCACAACACGTCCCTGAACTGACGCTCCATCCATTATATCATCTGGAGTAAATACAGGAATATTTTCCAGTCCCGGAATTGGCTCACGATGATTCTTTCCAATCCCGTCATTTCGCCAGGTTGCTCCTGTTGCCAGCAAAACATGTGAATAGTTGAATTGATCTTTTGCGCTGAACTCAATTATTTCCTCCGAGCTTATTGGATTTTCACAGTAAACAGTCACCTCAGACAAACCTTCCAACATTTGCACCCTGTAGTCACGGACTCTTGCCCATTCAGCAAGTCCCGGAAGATGGCTTTCGCTGTTTACACGTCCCCCAAGCTCAGAAGTGGCTTCGGCCAGCATCACTCTGTACCCACGCTGACCGAGCGCAAGTGCGCATTCAAGTCCGGCAGGACCTCCGCCTACAACAAGTACTCCGTCATCACTTTTTCGTGGTTCAATTCTTTCCGGATGCCATCCGCGTCTCCATTCCTCACCCATAGTGGGGTTCTGTGTGCAGCGGATAGGAACAGAAATCTGGTCACTCATCACACAAATATTGCATCCGATGCATTCCCTGATTTCATCCATTCGTCCTTCTTCTATTTTTTTGGGAAGAAAAGGGTCCGCAATGGATGGGCGTGCAGCGCCAATCATGTCCATCACTCCGCGCTTAATTTGTGAAACCATGGTGTCAGGAGATGTGAAACGTCCTACACCGACTACAGGCTTTGATGTCAAAGATTTAACAAAGCTGATATATGATTCCTGGTAGCCTTCTGCTTCAAATCGTGAAGAAGCCGAATCAATGCTCCATTTGCTGATATTCACATCCCACAGATCAGGCAATTCAGCAAGCATTTCCACAATTTCTCTGCCTTCATTTTCTGAAGTGATTCCCATTGGTCCCAGAAACTCCTCAACTGCAAAACGTACCGCAACAGCACAGCTGTCTCCTACAGCGTCTTTTGTCTCTTCAATTAATTCACGAAAAAGGCGTACACGATTTTCCAGGCTTCCCCCGTATTCATCTGTACGCTTGTTAATCCTGCGAGAAAGGAAGTGAGTTAAAAGCGTACCGCTGTGTGCGGCATAGACGTAAATCAGGTCAAAACCCGCCTGTTTTGCTCTGAGAGCGGCTTTACGATGCCATTTCCGAAAATTAATGATATCGGTTTTGTCCATTGCACGGGCCTGAACAGGATCGTAGCTGCTGACTGAAAGCGCACTGGGAGCAATGGGAGGGATTCTGCTGTAGTTGTTTGAACTGCAGTAACCACCATGCTGAAGTTCTATTCCTGCCAGCGAACCATGTTTGTGAACTGCTTCAGTCATTTTTTCCAAAGCAGGAATATCGCCGTCATCCCATAGTATTCCCTCAGCATGAGGCACGATTTCAGCGGTGGGATGAATCCAGACTTCCTCTGTACAGACCACGCTCCAGCCGCCTTCAGCTTTGACTTCACGCATGGCGGCAAGGCTGTTTGGTTGTACATATCCCATTCCGTTGCAGTGCGGAACCTGATAAAAACGATTGCGGGCAGTGACCGGACCAATTTTTACTGGCTCAAAGAGAATATCAAAACGTGGATCTCGCTTCATGATCTGGAAAATATTAATAATGTTGTATGCAAAATCAACCTTTCAGGAAAATCAAGGCAGACGATATTGTGAATGTTTTAAAAGTTCAGAATTGTGGAAAAATGATCAATATAGATTACAACGTATTATTTAGAGCACAAGTCTCAAATCGGTAAAAAATAAGTTGTTTAAGTAAGTTTTTAATGAGAATTATTAACAAATTCCTTAATCAGATATTAGTCTTCAATTGGCCTGATTTGAACAGTAAATAAACATCTTTGAATTGCAGTAAATAACAAAGATATTTTAAAATTTTACTTGTATATTCAGTATGATGTATATTATTAAATCATTGTTGTTTATGATAAAAATAGTTTGCATATGTATTTGAGTTGATTTAATGTTAATTCGTTATTACCAAATTTATTTAAGTAACAGGAACTCTGATAAAGGGTACATCCTGCGGAAGGAGTTTTTCAAAATCAGGGACTGTTATGTTGCTTTGGCGTTGGCAATTTTCATGCAGGATATTTAGTGCTTCCTATCCTGCTTATACATAACTTTTTGTTTCGGAGAGTCAGAATAATGAACAAAGAACTTCTTTCAGAAGCAGAAATATTTCTTAAGCAAAATCCTGATATTAAAGAGTTTGACCTGCTGCTTCCGGACATGAACGGAGTACTGCGCGGAAAACGGATTCTCCGTGACAAACTTCTCAGCATTTACAAAAAAGGTTTCTATTTTCCTGCCTCAGTTTTTGGTATGGATGTTACCGGAGAAACATTGGATGAGACCGGACTTGGTTTTGAAAGCGGCGATATGGATAATCCTTGTTTTCCTCTTGAACAGACATTAAATGTTGTTCCATGGCAAAAGGAACGAGGGCAATTGCTGCTTAGAATGTATGAAGCTGACGGTTCAGTATTTTACGCAAATCCACGTGAAGTGCTGAAATCGATTTGCTTAAAAATGGCAGATTCGGGATGGAATTCAGTAGTGGCAATAGAAATGGAGTTTTTTCTTACCGACCCAAAAAGACGTCCGGGCCAAGCTCCGCGGCCTGCTAAATCACCTGCTACAGGACAGCGGGAAAGTGAAGGACAACTTTATTCATTGACCAGCTTGGATGAATACGAATCTTTTTTAAAAGACATATCTGACGCAGCGGACAAACAAAATGTTCCCGCAGACACCGCCCTCGCTGAACTATCTCCCGGACAATTTGAGATAAATCTGCATCATGTTCCGGACGCGATTCAGGCCTGTGATCACGCAATTTTGCTAAAGCGCATCATCCGCAGTATCGCACAAAAACATGAAATGGAAGCCACGTTTATGCCCAAAATATATCCGGATTTGCCTGGAAACGGTACCCATGTGCACATCAGTTTGCTTGATAACAAAGGTAAGAATGTTTTTCAGGGAAGTGATTCTTCAGGAAGTCCGGAGTTGCTGCATGCAGTCGAAGGATTACGCAGCGTGATGCGGGAAAGTATGCTGATTTGTGCACCTCACGCTAATTCATATCACCGTTTCCAAAACGACTCCTGCGCCCCGGTCAATACATCATGGGGCTACAACAACCGCACAGTTTCCATCCGGATTCCTGCCAGCGAAGGTCCTGACACGCGAATTGAACACAGGCTAGCAGGTGCAGACGCGAATCCTTACTTACTTGTTTCGGCTCTGCTGTCCGGAATACTTCATGGATTGAAAATCAACAATGATCCCCCACCGCCTGAGAAAGGGAATGCCTACCTGCATACTGAATCTGAATTGCCTCAGACATGGGAAGAGGCAAGGAATCTTTTTGAACAAGCTGAGATTTTGCCGCAGTATTTTGGCAAAGAATTTTGTCAATTATTTACAAACTTAAAAAAAGGTGAACAAGCACGATTTTTCAGCAATATTGCACCCCTTGAATATGAATGGTATTTGAAAACAGTTTAGTCATCATTCTGAACATTTTTTGATTACTAACCGCTTTACAATGAACTTCCTCATGTTTGCTTACATTACGAAATAAATACTAAAGTAAAAAACCTCGCACTTAGTCAAATCTTTTGATGCCTGCTTTTAAAACAAAAATTGATTCCCACTCTGCTGAATATCAAAGTAACGCGGAGCACATGAAGAAGTTGGTTGACGACCTTCAGGAAAAACTTCAGAAGTCTTCGCTGGGTGGAAGTGAAAAAGCCCGAAAAAAACATTGTGAGAGAGGGAAACTTTTACCACGAGAAAGGGTACGTTTGTTACTTGACTCGGGCAGTCCGTTTTTAGAGCTGTCCCCTCTGGCGGCGCATGAAATGTACGATGATGATGTACCTGCCGCCGGAATAATTACTGGTGTTGGCCGTGTATCCGGAAGGGAAGTTGTTATCGTGGCAAATGATGCGACGGTCAAGGGTGGAACATATTATCCAATAACAGTCAAAAAACATCTTCGTGCACAGGAAATTGCGCTTGAAAACCGTCTTCCTTGTCTCTACCTCGTTGATTCCGGAGGTGCTTTCCTGCCAATGCAGGATGAGGTTTTTCCCGACCGGGACCATTTTGGACGAATTTTTTATAATCAGGCAGTGATGTCAGCAAAAGGGATTCCCCAGATTGCGCTGGTGATGGGCTCATGTACTGCGGGCGGAGCGTATGTTCCAGCTATGAGTGATGAAAATGTAATTGTCAAACAACAGGGGACAATCTTTTTAGGAGGGCCGCCACTGGTCAAAGCCGCAATAGGACAGACTGTGACAGCTGAGGAATTAGGCGGCGGAGAAATCCACAGCAGGATCTCAGGAGTTACTGATCATCTTGCTGAAAATGACAAACACGCAATCAGCATTGCACGAGAAATAGTTTCAGGACTGAACCGTAAAAAAAATATAACGGCAGAGACAAAACCCGCGGTTGATCCGCTTTATCCTGCTCAGGAACTGCATGGTATTTTGCCCACAGATAACAGGCAGTTATATGATGTTCGGGAAGTAATTGCACGACTTGTTGACGGATCTGAATTTAGCGAATTCAAACAACTTTACGGAACAACACTGCTAACTGCTTTCGCGCACATACATGGTTATCCGGTGGGAATAGTTGCAAACAATGGTATATTATTTTCTGAGTCTGCTCTAAAGGGGACTCACTTTATAGAATTGTGTAATCAACGAATAATTCCATTGATTTTTCTGCAAAACATAACCGGCTTCATGGTTGGCAAGGAATATGAGCATGGCGGAATTGCCAAAGACGGAGCAAAAATGGTGACAGCTGTCTCCTGCGCTAAAGTTCCAAAGTTTACTGTAATCATCGGAGGTTCACATGGTGCAGGGAATTATGGTATGTGCGGCAGAGCTTTTGGGCCAAGGATGCTCTGGACATGGCCCAACGCGCGCATTTCTGTAATGGGAGGAGAACAGGCCGCCTCTGTTTTGGCAACAGTAAGGAGAGAAAATATAGAATCCTCAGGGAAAAAATGGAGCGTGGATGAAGAAGAAAAATTTATGCGTCCCATACTGGAGCAATATGAAAAACAGGGACATCCTTATTATGCCACTGCACGTTTATGGGATGATGGCATTATCAATCCGGAAGATACAAGGATGGTTCTGGGGCTGGCACTCTCTGCAGCGTTCAATGCGCCTGTTGAACAAACTGATTATGGGGTGTTCAGGATGTAATCTATTGTGTCTGGAACTGGCTTGAATTCTGCATTCAGCTGAGATAGCATTGCCTTAATCAGGGGACATTTGCAAAATTTTCCAGCACAATAACAGCCCGAGCAGTTCAGATGATTTCTTTAAAAAATTTCACTCTATCTTTAATTTCGGTTTTATTCACGCTTGTATTATTCCTGAACAGTTGTTCTGAAAAAAGTGAATATGGTGACGCAAGCGACTATGAAAAAAAAGGAGCTTCCGATCTCAACAGTCCTACCATCTCATCAGTAAGTCCAGCAGACAATTCTACTGGAGTTGCAGTCTCAACCACTATTGTGGCAACATTCAGTGAAAAAATGTCAACAGGCAGTGTTACAACCAATACAAGCGATACAACCTGTTCTGGCAGTTTTCAGCTGTCATCAGACAATTTTACCACTTGCGTTAAAATGTCTGCCGCTCCGTCAGCTTCTAACAGTGACAAGACTTTTACCTCAACCCCTGCTGATAATCTTAGCATTTCAACTACATATAGACTCAGGATCACAACCTCTGTAAAGGATTCAGGCGGCAATACGCTTGCGGAAGCATATACAACTAATGGTTTCACTACTACCGGATCCTCAGTCATCAGGGGCAGAGTCCTAAAGCAGTCCGACAACAGTGGTTTGTCAGGTGTCAGTGTAAGATATACAATTTCCGGGACTACTGGTGATAGTACAACAGACAGCAGCGGAGATTATAGTTTTTCTTCATTGAGTGCAGGCAATTATACACTTTCTTATTCAATCAGCAACTATGATAATGCCAGCCAGGCTGTAACATTGGCAACAGATAATGAGACAAAATATGTTACACCTCTGAAAATGCTCTCAACCAGCGGATGCGCAAGTTCAGCTACAGTTTCCGGAACGATAACAGATGCTACAAGCAGCAGCATAACTGTTTCCGGTGTTTCCATGAGTTTTCGCGAAGGAGTTAATAATACAAGCGGGACAGCGGACTATACTGCTACTACCGATGGCTCAGGTGACTATTCACTCACCATGAATCGCGGCTGGTATACTGTGCAGACATCCGTATCAAATTACATAGACAGCACATTCTATGTCCTCTCCTGCGGAAACCAAAGCGGGCAGAACTCATCCATATCAAAAGAGTTGAGCAGCAACAGCATGCGTATTGTGCTGTCCTGGCCCGCAGGAAGTACGGCTACAGATCTGGATTCACACCTGCAGATACCTGACAACGCAAGCAGCACATTTCATGTTTATTATCCGTCAGCAAATAAAACGTTTTATTATTCCACTAACAGTGCGACCTGCAGTGGTTGTGATACCAGCGACAATGTTACACTTGACAGAGACGAAAATGCTGGCACTGGTGCTCCTCCTGGGACTGAAACAATATCTATTGCTAATGTAAAAAGTGGGGAGACCTACAGCTACAGTGTTCATGATTACACTAATGGATATCAGAAAGATAATGCAAGCAGTACTAAACTGGGTGACTCCGGTGCAACTGTTACAATTTACTATGGAAGTAATACACCAGAAATCATCACCGTACCCATTGTTGCAGGGACACTATGGAGAGTCTTTACTTTTACTGACAGCGGTGGTGTGCAGGAGGAGGAAAGTACTCTGAGCCATCTAAAAACACCATCTGCAGTATATTAATTCTCTCTTCAGCATGGGGCAGAAATTTACACATGAAACACTACCGCTGCACAGCACTGCCAGTAATGCAAAATTTGAGATAGATGTCTGGCATTATAATCACCCGGAGGCAACTCAGACAGTTTACCTGCAGGGTGGAATTCATGGCATTGAACTGACAGGGATTCCGGTTGTACATGAATTCATAAAAGAAATTGAAGCGCATCAGCTGGCTTACAATTTCATTTGTGTTCCTCTTTCAAATCCAATGGGCCTGGACAGCCAGATTATGGGCGTTCAAACCGGCTACAACAACATACACACCAACCAGCAAAACTGCTGGAACTGGAACAGGATTACCAATTTAAAGGACGAACCAAGCCAGGAAGGACATTGGATCAGGACATTGCTTGATTTGTCTGACCCCGCGGATTTGGTCCTTGATCTGCACACCGCCGGTGTGGAGACTGTTCCACATATCTACTATCACGAAACACAAAAAGAATTTGCCGCAGGATTAGGGATACCTCACATACTTGCATGGAGCACTCCTTCATATAGTTTTGCAGATACAAATTGCCAACGTGGAAAAGTTGCCCTTACTTTTGAGCTGTCCTCAAGCCGCAGTGTTCGTGCTGAGTGGGTTGAAGAGAGCTTGAGATATTTACGGCGATTTTTTGGACTGCTACCCAAAATTGAACAATCAAAAGTCTGGCAGGTAGAAACACAGCTCAAAAAATGGTATTCTCCTGCAGGAGGAGTACTGTGCTGGCACAAGGACGCTGGTGATTCTGTTTCAGATGGTGAATTAATTGCTACACTTTACACACGCAAAGGAAGCGTTGAACTACAATCACCATATACAGGTGTACTGTTGCTGAAAAATCCTGTACACGCGCCACATGAACGACAGGAACTGGCAAAGTTCCTGGTGGAATAACTGATTTACACTGATTGTAAAAAGGTAAAGAAGTAATGAATGAAAATCCACACATTCTCGGTTTGGCACTAGGGGGAGGGGCTTTTCGAGGCACCGCGCATCTTGGTGTGATAAAAGCTTTGGAGGAAGAGGGGCTGCGTCCCGGATTTTTATGCGGCACAAGCGCCGGAGCAATGGCAGCGGCATTTTACGCTTTTGGGATGCCTCCGGAAGAAATCCGTAATGTTGCCCGTAATCTGCGCTGGTTGAAAGCTACAAATTTTACTTTTTCCAAACTTGGGTTGCTTTCAAATAATGAAATCGGCAAGTTCATTGAGAAATACCTTGGCGACGTACTGATTGAAGATTCACCGATTCCGCTGGCGATTGTGGCGGCGGATATTTCAAGCGGAGAAAAAGTAGTTTTTAAGACAGGTAGTCTTTCCACGGCAATCATGTCAAGTACGTGTATTCCTGGAGTTTTTATGCCGGCGCAGGTGGCAGGACGCATGTTGGTGGATGGTGCAATTGTGGAAAATGTACCCGTGTCAATTCTCAGAGAGATGGGAGCTAAAGTGTGTGTAGGAGTGGATTTGGGCAGTGGTGGTTACAGGGAGCCGGAAACTCTGGTGGAAGTTCTGCTGAATGCTTTCAGCATCGCCATTGACCGCACTATTCACAATATGAGCGAACAGGCGGATGTTATTATCAAGCCTTCCCTGGCGGGCTATAGTCTGACTGACTCGGGAAATTCAATAAAACTTTACGCCGAAGGTTACCGCAGCGGGATTATGGCATTGGATGAAATCAAGACTCTTGTTGAAAAAGCAGGGCCTTCTTCTCTTGAGGTTCTGGAACAAAAATTCAGAAGCTGGCTTGAATCATAATCCATCTGTTTTCCCGTTAAAAATATTCCAAGCTGAACTCAAAGTTCTGGAGAAAAAATACGGCAAATTTCATATTTGCTAAATAATTTTGTCTTCTAATCAATTCTCACTAAAAACTTAAATAAACCATAATGTCTGAGTTATCTTTTCTGGCAATTGCAATAGGCGGCGGATTGGGTTCAGTAGCAAGATTTGTTGTTTCCAGAGAAATGGGGAACTGGTTTGGAAATTATTTGCCTTATGGCACACTGACAGTAAATGTTCTGGGGTCGCTTGTTCTAGGTTGGCTGGCCACTGTCTTGCTGGACCGCCCCGAAATAAGCAGTGCCGTCCGGCTTGGAGTGGCAGTGGGATTTCTGGGTGCGTTTACCACTTTTTCAGCGTTTAGTTACGAGTCAGTCCAGCTATTACTGAACGGTGCTGTGTGGCGGGCATTTTTGAATGTTTCTGTTAATGCGATTGCTTGTATTGGCATGTGTTATCTTGGCATGCAGATAGCCAGGATGGTGTAACTTCAAATAATCCTTTTATTCGGCTGACAAAATTTGGTTTTAGTTATTCATTAGCTGGAACCAGTTTCACATTTCTCCTCTCATCAATTCTGCTTTGCCAGATTTTCCCCAGCTGTTCGCGTGTGATCTTAGGAATATTGTGTTCAGTACGTAGAGTTGACTGACCGCTTTGAATTACCGGAATTCCTGACGGAACAAGAATCAAACGATTGTTTGCATCCCGATTTATCAACGCAAATTCAAAGTATCCGCTTGTTTTACTTTTTACCAGGATCATTTTATTTTCTGTTTCAATCCAGCTGAAATATTCATCACCTTTGAGATGTGCCTGAAAAGTGGAACCGTCAGGCTGCGCGAAGGTGATTAAGAAAGGAGCCGCGGGTACTGCCATAAGATTTATGGCAAATCCCGTAAGCAAGGAGATAGCCAGGCTGATCAATTTCATTTCAATCTCATTTGCTGATGGTTAAAGTCATGTTGTCTCCGGCCGCGCTGATATTAGTTACACTGATTCCGGAAGAAGAATTGTCATAAAGCTTACTGCTGGGTGTACTGCTGTTGTCAAAAGTCGCACTGTTTCCACTGTAAAACAGATGCGTAGTTCTTCCATTGGACGACGCATTATCCAAATCGCCGTCGTTTGCCTCTTCAAGGTCAACCAATGGCGGAGATTGTACTGAGCAGTTATTCAGAGTGTAACAGCTGCTTAGAATATCCTTCACATGCCAGACAGCCAATCCTCCGGTGTATTTGGTTCCCACAGCTACGCTTGAGCTGTTGTCATAGATAAGGTAATTAAGCCCTTGATCATAACCTCCCGCAGAACGGTTTTCAAAGAGAAAATACTCTCCGCTGGTGGAAGTAGCTGCTTTGTAGATGCCGCAAGATGCCGCATGAGTACTGCTTTGATATACTGCAGCCAGTGATAAATTATTTGTCCCGTTGTCAATTGTTTGAGGAACACATGCAGTGATCTTTTCTTTCGACCAGGCGCTTAAATGCACAGGTGTTGCACCCATTTTTTCAGTTTCAGTTTTTTGACCCCATGGTCCGCCACCCATCAGTCCAAAAGCACCAATTCCGGCGCTAACAGAAGTGGTATCGTATAAATCCGGCAATTCAAAATAAGCATGTCCAAGTTCATGAGCCATTACACCAATTGTCGCATCATAAGTATTGCTTGAACTCGATCCTTGCAGTTCACCAAATTGAGAATAGCCGTTTTGACTCCAACTAAGTTTTCCTAACAACCTCACATTGTCAAGCGTTATGCCGTGCTCACCAGATTCATCCGTGTAAGATCCATCTCCATTTACATCACATAGTAATTCTGTTGCCATTCCCCAAACACCTCCAGGAGTATTTATTCCGGAGGCACTTTCGCCACCCGAAATCAGAAAAATAACCTGCAGTTCACTAACACTTAGTTTCCCGTTGCTGTCTGTGTCAAAAGCGGCGAAATCTACACTGGAGTCTGTTTCAGCAATAGCTTTGGCAGCATAGCATGCCCATGAATTTTTCTGTGTATTGGGATGATTTTCAGGCATGTTAACTGTTATGACACCGTCATTACTGCAGCCTGATGACTCCGCAGCAGGTGTAAACTGATATTTGCTATAGGTAGTTTCAGCCATGAAATGATTCATCTGCCCCTCATTGGTGCCAAACATTTTATTAGCCCAGGTCGTTTCATCACTTTTAAAACATGCGTTATCGTATTGAACTCGCACCATCAGCAGCGGAACTTTAGTGGTAGCTGTCAGAGTGCTGGTTGATATACAGGAACCTTTATCTGAGGGGCTTGTGGTGTAGCAGGGGCCAGAAGATGAACTGCTTTCAGATTCTTCCTTTTTACTGCAGGAATTGAAAATCAAAAGAGAAATGACGGACAAAATGAAAAATAATACACTATTTTTCGAGGAATAATTCACTATGCCCATTCAATATTTATGACAGAATTACAGTTATTTAGGATCCTCAGAAAGTTATAAAGATTTCTACGAAAAAACGAATTCAGTTTTACAAATAGAGATCAACTGCTTATGCTGAGATCATTTGAGAAGTTTAAAAATCAGCTGCACACCATCATTTTTAACACCAATGAATTTTCTTATACAAGCTGAATTTCTATATTTTCCACATGATTATCCCAAAAATTTAATCCTTATTTGCACCTGTGAATCTGCACTACGTTCAGAAACTAGGGCAGGATTTCCATCTGTTGATTTATTGGCAGTTCCAGAAATTGACTGAACTCTGTATAGAACTCTTCAGCGGTCATGCCATAAGTCTTCTCGAAAGCACCTTCCCAGCCTAACTCATCGAGGTGAGGATAGAATATATCAAGTAAAGCCTGTTTCCCGGACTTTTGGGCAAGCCAGGCATGCGCCCAGGCACCTAAATCATAATGAGCATTATTGCATGGTGTTTTATAAGTGAGATCCTGCATCTTTAATCCGGGACAAGCTTTCAGGTTTCTCAAACCCTCCGTCATTTTGCTCTTCATTTTGTCTTTGAAGACAAAGGGCCAGCGACCTTTCATGTTTATTTCAGGAAGCTTGCCGGACTTTCGCAATTTCCATGATGCACTTTGAGCCATATATTCAGCAGCCCCCTCTTGAAACCAAACGGGTCCCAGGAACTGTTTTCGTTTAGTGCTGTCTTTTGTTTGAATGTGTGAGTGCTGCACAGCGTGGAAATATTCGTGAAAGACCGTTTTCTGTTCATCTGCTCCTGGAACCTTAAACAGGTCGGTGAAACCAAGGGGGAGTGATGATGTGAAAAAGTGAATGCTCCATTCACGATGTCCATTACGACCTGCGTCCATCCTTGGACTGCCTGAGGAAACTGCTTCAGCACCAGTCTTACGATAGGACTCAAACCCATATTGCGAATTGTTTTCCTCTTCTAAACAACTTTCTTTTGAAAACTGGCCGCGATTGTCACGCCGTTCACAATAAAGTTCAGTCAATGCCTGGCCTGCTTGTTCGTCAGTTCCTAAAACCCAGTATTCAAGCGGACCATAGTTCCCCCATTCAGCAGCAGCTGCTAATAAGGCTGTTGTTATCTGGTCGCAAATACTGAAGGATAAGTCGTAAGCACAGAAAACCTCTGGTGAGTAGTCCGTAATTTTACCCCAGGGCTGTGTTGAGTCCGGAGGGACAGAGGTCTGTAATGAAGAACAATAGGTATGTGTTTTAAGGTCCTGGCATCTGTTAACCGTATCAAGCCTTTTAAGCTTAGTTCCATTCACATACTCGATAGTAATATTCCCATCTTTTTCATAACTTTTTATGTTCCAGTACTTCCCATCATTCCATTCTCCATCATATTTATCTCCATCAACTAAAGTAAGACTTCCCTGACCATGCATTTTGCCATTTTTGAAGCTGCCTGAAAAAAAAATCCCATCCGAAAAAGTATATGTTCCTTGCCCATCCTTTATCCCATCCTTGTATTGGCCTTCATATTTGTCTCCTTTCCACTTCCCTTTACCAAATGTGTATGTTCCATGGCCATGATATTTCCCTTCCTGCCATTCACCTTCATAACTTTCCCCAGAAGGTGTGCTGAATAATCCATGTCCATGGAATTCCCCATTCTTCCATTCTCCTTCATACTTTCTGCCATCAAAATAAGTTTGAGTTCCTTGTCCGTTTATTTTTCCTTTTTTATAGTTACCCACATATTTGTTTCCATTATTCCAGGTAAAGGTACCGTGGCCATTTTTTTTGCCATCCTTAAATTCACCTGAAAAATTGTTTCCATCAGCATAAGTATAAATCCCCTTCCCATGTTTTTTATCATCCTTGAATTCACCCTTATAGATATCACCTTCGGCTTCTCCTTTGCTGTGAGTGAGTGTCCCTAGTCCATTTTTTAACCCCCGCCTGAACTCACCTGAATACTTGCTTCCATCAGCATAAGTATATATCCCCTTCCCATGTTTTTTATCATCTTTGAAATTACCCTCGTAGATATCACCCTCGAATTCTCCTTTGCCATAAATGAGTGTGCCCTTACCGTTTTTTAAGCTATGCTTGAATTCACCTGAATACCTGTCTCCATTGGCATAAGTGTATATCCCTTGACCATGTTTCTTTCCAGCCTTGAATTCTCCCACATACATTTCACCCTCTAATTCACCTTTGTTGTAAGTTAGTGTACCCTGCCCGTGTTTTAATCCATCCCTGAATTCTCCCACATACTTGCTTCCGTCTGTTTGAATATATATTCCCTGTCCATGTTTCTTCCCATCTTTGAATTCCCCCACATACTTGTCTGAATCATGCCAGGAAAAAATCCCTCGACCGTGATATTTACCATCCTTGAATTCACCCTCATACTTGTTACCGCTCAGAAAAGTAAGTGTTCCCTTGCCATTCTGTCTTCCATTCTTCCATTCACCTGTATATTTTTCCCCATCAGGCCAGGACAATGTTCCAAAACTGTCAGGTATTTCATTTAAAATTTCTCCTTCATATTTACCATCTTTATCTTCATCGCCATCTGAATGCCATCGATATTCTCCATTCACCATACGAAGAAACAAAACACCTTTTCGCGTGTTACCTAATTCAAAATCTTTTTCACCCTTTGAATCACTGACCAAATTCTCTACCAAATCTTTTAAATTTTCATTCAACTGAGTTGTATTACAACTTACACATAGTTTCGTTTCTATTTTCCTGTAATCATCACTTATCCATCTCAAACCTAACTCTGAAACTCCATCATTTTTTGTAATATCCAGTTGGAAAATATTGCAGCCAGACAGGCATTTGCCACTTTCATTTTGAGGAGGAGCTGAGATATCAAAATATTTTGACAAAGAGTCATCAAGGGTAATCAAAAGAAATTGAATTTGAATGTCAGAAAGATTCCCTTTAATTATAGGTGGGATGACAAAACCAGGGGGTTTTGAGGACTGTCCAGATAAAGGTGAAACAAGAAGAATGAATGAGAGTATAAATAGCAGATGTTTCATTAGAGCTGTATTTGACCTTGATAATATACAATTATTTCCTTTTTGTGATTTAGAAAACCTAATATATACCACAATTTAAAGGTTTATAAAACAAAGTGAGTGACTACTTTACATGATTCCGGCTGTAAAGGATTTAGGATAAATCATGATTCAGGAAATATTTTTCTAATGAATGGGAAGATTTGTAGCAGGAAGGAAAAAAAGTGTGGCGGAGAGAGAGGGATTCGAACCCTCGGTACGGTTGCCCGCACACGTGATTTCCAGTCACGCACCTTCGGCCACTCGGTCACCTCTCCTCGCCAGAGTTGTTCTGAATAAAAACCGTTTCAGCGATGCCAATTTTAACTGAGGAGGCATATCCGTGCAAGCTTTTTGCAAAGCTTATATAACACTTTATAATTCCATCACTTTCTTTTGCTTGTGATACATTTGCAGGCTTTGTATGCTGGAATCAGGTTGATCCACCTAACAATTTCAACAGAAAAATATGAATTTACTGACTTACAACCACAGCATTGCATCATTGTTTATTCTTAGCGGAAGACTGTATCAAAAAAATATCATTCCGATTTTGATATTAACATCCGTAATTATTGCGCCTGCATTCCTGCTTGGTTTTGCAGGGTTTAGTGAAGTTGAAAGTATTGTTTTTTTTCTGTCTGTGAGAGTGCTTGAGGCCGCAGTCACATTAGGTATAATCGGCACAGCATTTGGCAGTTATTTTCCATCGCTAGGAATACTGCGTGTATTTCGATCAATTATTTTGCTGGGGACAATACATGTGGCAATCCTGCAATATCTGCTCTTTATCACAGGAGTAATGGGACTGACTCTGCCTTTTCCATTAAATATTGTAGTGATCGCTCTCTGGCTTGGCGGTTTATTGCTGACTTCCATGTCACAACCTGTATTTATTGTAGAAGGAACTCGCGGCATTCGAGCGTTGATCCGGAGCATTCAACTGGCACGAGGTGATTTATCTCGTGTGTTTTTTGTTGTTGTAATCAGCACCATTTTGCAGTTTATTGTTTTTGCCGTATTTTTCACCTTGTTCATGCCTGATTTTAATTTAGATGTTGAGCATACTCAAAACAGCTCACTTCCCATATTAATGTCTGAAATTTTGAATGATCCCCAGGTTCATCTGGCAATCCGCTGGTCACAATATCTGGCATCACTGCTTTTCTATCCTTTTGCGTCACTGGTAACCTGTTTCCTCTATTTTGATCTGGCAAGACGCCAGCAGTCGCTTAATGTGGATAAGCTGGCTCAATTTTCAAATCAAATGTTCGGCACACCGTTGTCTGCTAATGAAGAAGCTGAAATGGGAGAAAATGAGGAAATCATTGAACCATCCAAAGTGGAAGTAATTGATCCGGAAACTGCGGATACAAATAAAGACAAATGAAAATCCGCTCTGCTGAATTTATTCTGAGCGCGTCAAAAGCTGGACAATTTCCAACTCCATCACTTCCTGAAATTGCTTTTGCGGGGCGCTCAAATGTAGGCAAGTCAACACTCATCAATTCACTTCTCAATCGTAAAAAGCTTGTTAAAACCAGCGCTACTCCCGGAAAGACTCAGTTGATCAATTTTTTCAGGATCAATGATGAATTCCATTTTGTAGATCTTCCCGGATATGGTTTCGCAAAGGTTCCGGGAAGTGTTCGTTTAAAATGGAAGGATCTTGTTGAAGATTATCTGAGGGAGAGAGAAACTCTAAGAAACGTCGTGCTGATAATTGACTGCAGACACAACCCTACTGTACAAGACAGGCAACTAATGGAGTGGCTGCAGCACTATCAGCGTCCGGCGCTGATTGTTGCCAGTAAAATTGACAAATTAAAGCGCGGACAGGTTCAAAAGCACCTTAAACAAATCCAAAAAGAACTCTCCCTTGAGACTGCGCCTCTGGGACACTCCTCGTTACAATCTGGGAAGCGTGATGAAATATGGAAGGAATTGACTCCGTGGCTAATAAATTAAAGCTATTATGAAGTTTAAATGAAGCCGGGACAGTCACCTGTTTTACAAGCAGAAAAAAACGAAAGAAAGTCATTCCACAGAATTGACTCTTTCTGTCTGTGAAAAGAAATAAGCAATTTCAATTGCGGCGTTTTCAAGACTGTCTGAGCCATGTACAGTATTTTCCCCAAGGCTTTCTGCGTAATCACGTCTTATTGTTCCTTCTGCTGCCTCAGCAGGATTTGTTGCGCCCATTATTTCGCGATGATGTGAGACGGCGTTTTTACCTTCCAGAATTGATACAACTACCGGCCCTGAACTCATGAACTGAGTGAGTTCGCTGAAAAAAGGACGCTCACGGTGAACCGCGTAAAAACCTTCTGCCTCTCCGATGGACATGTGAATCATTTTTGTTGCAACAATTCGAAGGGCGTTTTCTTCAAATCGACTGAGTATTTTTCCCACAAGGTTTCGTCGAACTCCGTCCGGTTTAATAATTGATAAAGTTTTTTCTAATGCCATAATTATTTTTTTAAAAGGTTAATGATTATTCTTAGATTCCTTATTAAGGATCAATTGACAAATTTAAATAAATCTACTTCTTCAAGAAATTTTTATGTAAGTGTGCAGAAATTTTTTAATAACTGCAGTCCAGCATTCTGGCTTTTTTCAGGATGAAACTGCACACCCCACAAGTTTTCCTTAGAAACAACAGAAGCAAAATCATATCCATAATTTGTGAGCCCCAGAATCTGATCACCGGCTTCAGGATTCAAGTGATAAGAATGTACAAAATAAAAGTGCGTTTCATTAGGAACATCCTTGAACAGGAGGTCTTTTTTCTGCTGAGAAACAGAGTTCCAGCCTATTTGCGGAATTTTTAGTTCATGCCGGAATCGTTTCACTTTCCCATGAATCCAGCCTAATCCTTCATGGGAACCATTTTCCTCACTGTTATCCATTAACAATTGTGCGCCTACACATATTCCCAGCATTGGAGTTCCTGATTGAACTTTTCCTTGCAGCGCCTCAAGCATTCCTGAATGTCTTAAATGATCCATTGCCGGAGCAAAAGCGCCAACTCCCGGCAGCAGGATCCGATCTGCTTTTTGAACATCGTCTGCGTGGGTTACAAGCTTGCTGTCAATTCCGCTGTAATCCAAAGCGTTTTTCAGATTATGCAGATTCCCCACACTGTAATCGATGATTACATTCATGTCATTCAGAGAACTCCTTTGGTTGATGACACTCCTGTACGACGGGGATCAATTTCAACTGCCTGCCTTAAGGCTCTTCCTAAAGCTTTGAACAGCCCTTCACATTTATGATGATCATTTATCCCATAGAGAATGGCCATGTGCAGAGTCATCCGGGAAGAAATGGCAAGTGATTTGAAGAAGTGGGTGATCATCTGAGTGTCAAGATGCCCGATTGAAGGCTGAATAAATTCGCCTGAAAACACAAATTCAGGACGTCCGGACAAATCCAGTGCAACCCGGAGCAGTGCTTCGTCCATGGGAAGATATGAATGCCCGTAGCGAACTATGCCTTTTTTATCACCAACTGCTTCTGCCAGTGCGTTTCCCAGAGCAAGCGCGATATCTTCTGTTGTATGATGAACATCAATTTCCAAATCGCCTTTACAGCTTAATTTAAAATCGAACAAACCGTGAAAAGTCCACAAATCAAGCATGTGGTCCAAAAATCCTATACCGCTCTTAATGTCAGCTTTTCCGGAACCGTCAAGGTTCAGTTCAAGTTTAATTTTAGTTTCATTGGTTACGCGTTCAATTTTCGCGATTCTTTTTTGTTTCATAAGTCCTCTTATGGATTTGGGAATCACAGATCAGAAAGAGTACATCAATCTCCCTGCAAAGTGAAAGATGAGATCTTTCCGTCCAGCAGGCGCTGTATGGTCATCATAACTGAATGCATTTCCCGGTACAAATACGTTGAAATCCAGGTCTAATTTTGCATGATTGATTATTTGTAAAGAGAAAGTATTGTCCCATTCATTGCCGATCATGCTTGATTTGGTTCCGAAAGTATCAAGCACGGGTTTGCCGCGTTTAAGCTGGTAAAGGCCGAAGCGATAAACAGCAGTTGTTTCGGGGATATCATAGCGGTAACGAAATCCGTTCATTTGAGTATTATTAATTGAGTGTCCCAATCCTGTACCACTGTTCAGTTCGGGACTGCCGCCATTGAAATAAAACTGTGTACCACGATATGTCCCCGGAGATATTTCATAATATCCCTCCAGACTTCGTTTGTAATTAACTCCTGTTCTGCTGCTGTCATCCAGCTGTTCATCTCCCTGAGACATCATGCTGACAAATGTAAATTCTTCACCGGGGTTTTTCCAGCTGAGTTGCAGTTCGGCAACACCTCCGGAAATTTTTCTTTGCTCAAGATTGTGACGGTCATTGTAAAGGAAATAATTTCGATTTCCCTGATTTGAAATAATATCCGCGTAAACAGACCAGACAGGTGTTTCCCAATTTATGCGCAAGCCAAAATATTCCTGTTCATGAGCGTTGTAGTAAATCGGTTTGCAGTCAGAGTTAAGCGTGTAATTCGCAAGACTTGTGTTACAAGCACTTCCTGATTTGAACCCACCGCTTTCCAAGCTGGATAAAGTACTGTTGGAAAGGCGTCTGGCTGGAATATTGTTCAAACCCAGCGGGACATCATGTTCTGTGTATTTAATCCTAAATAATTCAATCCGTAAAGAATCAATTATTTCTCCCTGCGTATCTACTTCATGCCAGAAAGGGTAATCCAGTGAAAAGAAATAAAGCCAGTCCGCGTCCGCCGAAGACAGCTTCATCCCGCCGATTTCGTAACACCATGTTCCTGCTTTGCAACGCTGAGAAAATCCGCTGAGAATTCCTGAAAAAACTTTACCTCTGCGGTCCCCGATGTTAATCACATGTTTACCTAATTTTGTCTCTTCATTTGGATTTCTGTTAAATTCCAGAAATGATTGCCTTGCAGTAAGATTTGCGGACTGTGACTCAGGCCCGGTTGTACGGGTGCTATGTGATGCCCTGATGTCGGACTGATAAACGGGTTCCTGATTCGTGGCAATTTCAAGGTTCAGTGAAATAATACGGTGTACCATTGAACGCAGTTTTATGCGAAGGTCCTGGTCAAATGAAAGTTCTTCAGGAGAATTGGTTTCCAGTCTTGATTCGGGAAGATTTTGTGAATGAATCTTTGAGGTGCGAAGTCTGTAATCTCCTGTAAGTTTTAATCCTGGTGAAAAAGTGAGATGTTCTTCCCTCTCTGAAACATCCCCCCTCTCCAAGGGGACAAAATTAGCCTGAGCTGCTGCCGAACTTACGCTTGCCAGCAAAACCAAAAAAACTAAAACTGGAGACAGAAAAACCGGCCGGACTAAAAAGCTCCGAAAACAGGAAGGCATAAAAAATGGAAAATATGGAAAATAAATTAAAATTAGTGGTTCAGTGTGAGGAAATAGTTTGCAAGGATATTAAAATAAATGACCTGAATAATCAAGTTTTTTCAGTATGATAAATGTCTTTCTACATTCATAATATACTGTCAATTATGCGTGAACGGGCCTGACTGCTGTTTCTTAAATCATGTTTCAACTTACGGTTAATTTCCATTTGTTTAACAGACCAATGTGTAACTGAACGAATCAAGTCATCCTCCAGCCCAAGGCACTGTCCGCATTTTTTTAGTAGTTCAGCTTCACTTTTCTTTAGATTCCCGTCTATTACAGCAATTGCAGCAAGATAAAAGAAAACTTTGATTGCCAAATCAGTCTCCATCTTGATTGTTTCCACCTCAAAAAGTTTTCTCTCTTTCACTTTATCCATTAAATCATGAATTTCCTCCTTGTTATCAAGCAGTCCTATTGCTTCCTGCAACGCCACAAACTCATGTTTTTCAATAACGTTATCCGCAACAACAATGCTTGCAATTGCGTTCACCACCCAGTCCCGGATTTCCTTAGACGCTTTTTCAAAGAGATCTTTGGATAAATCTCGATCTAAATGCAATTTATACATGGCAGTTTCAAAACAGATAAAGAAAAATCTCAGATATGCAAGAATTTATATTTGAATTTCTTCATGAAGAAATTCCAGTTTGTCTTTTCCGAAACGTCCCGCGCCATGACCGTTGCCGTAAAGTTTGTATTTATAAATAACCAAACCCTCAAGTCCAACAGGACCACGAGCATGGGTTTTACCAGTGCTCACAACTACTTCGGCGCCCAGGCCATAACGAAATCCATCCGCAAAACGAGTTGAAGCGTTCCAGAATACTCCGGCAGCATCAACTGCATTCATGAACCACTCGGCAAGATCAGAATTTTCAGTCACAATTGCTTCAGTATGCTTTGAGCCAAAAAGACTGATGTGATTAACTGCATCTTCGGCAGAATTAACTGATTTTATTGAAAGTATTAAGTCAGTGTACTCTGTTCCCCAGTCTTCTTCCGTAGCATCTATTAAATTCAATTCCGTAAAGACTTCCAGACGAAATTTTGTTTCCGGACAGACCCTTAACTCAACTCCGGACTCCTGCATTTTGAGCAAAATATCAGCTAGCCATTTGTCCGGATATTTCTGATGTACAAGTAAAGTTTCAACGGCATTACAGACAGCAGGATAATCCAATTTAGCGTCCAGTGCTACTTCTCTGCTCTTTTGTTGGTCAGCGCCATCATCAAGATATACATGACATATTCCATCACCATGACCAAGCACAGGTGCACGAGCGTTTTCCTGAATATGTCGAACAAGTTCGTTGCTGCCCCGTGGAATGATTAAATCAATTCCGGAATTAATTTTCACCAATTCAGTTACTTCATCCCGAGTTTCTACCAAAATTATTGAATTTTCCGGCGCATAATTACTGTTAACCAGAGTTTTACGAATCAATGCTGCTAATACTCGATTTGAATTTTGAGCTTCTTTTCCACCTTTTAGAATAACAGCGTTTCCGGATTTCAGCGCGAGGGCTGATATTTGTACAACTACTTCCGGACGTGATTCAAAAATCACCATTATTACTCCAATTGGACATGATACACGGTAAAGATCCAGTCCGTTATCCAATCGAGTGGCCTTTACTGTTTTTCCTGCCGGATTTGGGAGTGCGGCGACGCTTACGCAATTTTGAGCCATCTGATCAATTTTCATGTGATTGAGTGATACCCGTTTGCAGGCGCTTGCGGTTAATTCCCCGCTTTGCAGCATTTTATTGGCCACATCCATATCCTTAGCATTCGCCGTCAAAATCTCAGCAGAGTTTTCACGAATCGTTTCTGACAAATCATGAAGGATTTGATTTTTCTGTGAATTGTCCAGATTTGACAGCATAAGCGCCGCTTCACGTGCTTTTATCACATGCTGCTGCATCGCTTCAGAAACATTATGGTTTTTCATTTTGCAAAAATAATTTAAGTTTTCGTTATGCAGATTACAGGCTAGATTTAAAACAATCCACTGACAGTGAATTCAAATCTATCCGGAGTTTCGTGAGGCCGTTTATCTAACTTCGAACCATATTCGAATCGCAACACACCCATTGGTGTAATAACACGGACACCCATGCCGGCACTTTTTCGCATATCAAAAAATCCTGGTTCTTTCTCACCCAGAAGTTTATATTGTCTGGACTCCGCATTAACATTTCCCGCGTCCAGAAACATCAGTCCACGGACGAAACTATTCTCATCTTGACTAAGTGGAAACAGTAATTCAAGATTAAATACTCTTTCAGAAATTCCTCCGCTTTTCAATTCCTGCAATTCGCTCGCGCTCAGACCAACAGTTCGGCTGTCATAAGTTTTTGTTTGCTGATAACCAAGTTCATCCGTGACCACCCTGAATTCACGATAAAGCTGCTGCTCACTGGTTCCGTATGGGCCGGCAATGTTGTAATAGTAGTGTCCCCTTACGGAGTCAATTCCTCCGATTCGATATCTGTCTTCTGAAGGGATCGGAGAGCCTCCCTGTTCCTGAAGTAGGCCCAAGCGTCCCTTTGCCATTAATATAAATGTATTTTCCAGATTCAATGACCAAAATTGCTGATACTGAAGCCGGTATTCCCTCAACTGTATATTTCCGCCAAAAGGAGTTCCGGTCTGGATTATACGAAAGGATGTATTAATACCTTCACTTGGAAAAATCGGATGATTGACGGAGTTGTAAGTTAACGAAGGCGAAACTGAATGTTTGTAAAGGTCTCCTCCGGAATCAGAATATATACGGTCAAGAGCGCTGATTTCTGTTGAGTAACGCAAATTGCGGAAATACATCGGCGTCCCCAGACTAAAACCATAACTGTTTTCAGTAATAGTTCCACGCTCAAATTCTGTTGAATCCTGCACCTTGCTTCTGGCAGCAAAAACAGAACCTGAAACCTGTGAGTCAAAAAGTCTTGGGTCAATCAATGTTATATCAAATTTCTGTTGAACACTTTGCTCAGCAAACTGCGCGCTTAAGCGTAAAGTTCGTCCTGTTCCGAATAAATTTCCTTTTGAAAGCGTGACACCACCACTGAATCCGGAAAAGTCACTGTAGCCCAACTGTGCCTGAAAAGTTCCGGTTTGTGTTTCTTTTAAGCGTGCCAGTATATCCAGCAAGTTATCTTCCTGATAACGAGGCGAACGCTCTAAAACCACCCCAGACTGAAAGAAGCCCAGACGGTTTAGATTTTCCTGACTGAGACGCAGTTTTTTCCCGTTAAACAGTTCTTCTTCCTGCATTTCAAACTCACGCCGTATCACATGGTCACGAGTCTCTTTGTTCCCAGCAATTTCCAGGCGACCGAAATAAGCTTTCTCGCCTTTCACAACACGGTAGTTTACATCAACAGTTTTTGTATAGTCGTTTATTTTTGTTTCCGGAATTACTCTGACAAAGGCATAACCCTGTTCATGATATACTTCACTGATTACAGAACGATCTCTGTTTTGCAGGAAAGGGTTGTAAATTTCACCTTCTTCAAGCAATAAGTCTTCAATCATTTTATCTTTATCTCCCAGTATATCTCCGGAAACATCAATCTTTCCGGTAAAATACTGCTCTCCTTCAGATATTTTTAAGCGGACATCAACACGGCTGTAATCAGGGTTGTGAATCAACATCACATCCGGTTTATCAATAAAAACTTTGATGAATCCTTGTTTGAGGTAGTGCTGGGTTATCAGCGAGAGATCCTGATTAATCATTTCTTCCCGGAAAAGTCCGGATTGATTTGCCCAGGAAACACAATCTATCTCAGAACTCATGATAAATCGTTTAATATCCAGTTCTGAATAAAATTTTGTTCCAGATATATAAATATCAGAAAGATAAACACGCGGTTTTTCTTCAATTTCAAAAATTACACGAAACCTTTTTCCTTCAGTTTCGGTTTTGGAATCAACAGGTTCAATTCTGCTGTTGACCCGAACTCTGGGGTAGCCCTCACTACGGTAATGTTCGAGAATTATTTGCTCATTCACCATAATTTTGTCCGGATCGTAGGGATCATGCTGGACCAGTGTCATCTTTTCTTCAATTTCTGTGCGTTCAGCCAGCAGAATTCCTTCGAACTTAATTACATCCAAACGCGGTCTTTCTTTTACCACATAACGTAGTAAATAACCTTTTTCGCCGGATTCACTTTCGTCCTGCAGCTCAACTTCTGCTGTGACATCTTCAAACAGTTTCATTTGAAAAATAGTGTGAATGTCCCTGCGAATCATTTTGCGGTCAAGCGGCTCTCCTTCCTGGCTTTCTATCAAAAACATGATCTGGGATGATTCCAGGTCAGTGGTGCCTTTTATTTCAATTTCTGATATTTGAGCAGATATAACATTGCCTTCTGTCGATTGGGCGTTAAGAGAAGGACTGAAAATTCCGGAGGACAGGACACCCAGAAAAGCAATCATCGCTATGAAACGAAAAGCTGAAAACAGGGTGTTCATTAAAATAGAAATGTATGTGATGCAGACAGAGAAAAAATACTATTGAGGAAAACTTATTTATTCGCGATCAAATGCAGTTGTCCATTTTCCATTCGATGTTGATATTGCATAGCTGATGCGAGGCTGGGGTTGTGGGTAATCATAATAAAAGTCGTGTCCTGCTCTCGATTGAGGCGTAACAAAATATCCATAACTTGTATGCCTGTCTCTTCATCCAGGTTACCTGTCGGTTCATCTGCCAGCACAATACGGGGGCTGTTAACCAAAGCACGCGCGATAGCAACCCGTTGCTGCTCACCGCCGGAAAGCTGAGAAGGTTTATGTGTGGCACGCTCAGCCAATCCAACTTTTTCCAGCAAATTAAGAGCATTTTTTCTTACAACTCCTGCATTCTCCCCTTGGATCAGCTGGGGAATCATTACATTTTCTAGCGCGGTGAAATCATTTAACAACTGATGAAACTGGAAAATAAAACCGATTGAGTGATTCCGGAATTGTGCAGCCTGATTTCTTGTAAATCCGGATAAATCTTTTTTGTCAAGAAATAACTGCCCTTCGTCAATGCTTTCCAGTGTGCCTAGGGTGTGCAGGAAAGTGCTTTTCCCAGTACCTGATGCACCAACGATCGCAACAGTAGAACCTGTATCTGCCTCAAAATTAAGCCCCCGCAAAATATGCAGTTTGTGCCCCTCTCCATCATAATAACTTTTGTGAAGATTAGAGACTTTAATTTGCATAATTTACAGGGACTGCAGTCAGACTAATTCACTGAAAAGTGAGTGCAAGTAACAAACATGCTGAATCCAGGACTATTATGAATAAAGGCTCTCAATCTGAGACTTAAACTGTTTCTCCACCACTTCCCTTTTTAGTTTTAGTGTTGGTGTCAGCAGGCCGTTGTCTATGCTCCATTCTTCCGCAAGCAGAGCAAAGTTTTCCGGATGCTCAAAGCTCTTGAAATCTTTTCCATAAATTTTCAATTGTTCCCGGAATAATTCCTGTATGCGAGTTTCTTTCAAAAGACTTTCACCACTTCCGGATATTCCATTGCTCTGGGCAAATTGTTCGACCGCGGGCATTGCAGCAACAATCAAAGCTACATTGTTAGGGCGATTAAATCCATAAAGCATCACTTGATCAATATACGCACTCAGCTTAAGTGATTCTTCTAATGGTGCAGGAGCAACATATTCTCCGATATCAAGTTTGTATTGTTCCTTCACGCGTCCAGTAATGTAGAGGTAGCCTTCTGAATCCAAATGCCCTAAGTCACCAGTACGCAATCCTCCGTCTTCAGTGATGGTTTCTCTTGTTTTTTCCGGAAGGTTATGGTAACCAAGCATGATATTTTCACCGTATGCCAAAACCTCTCCATCTTCCTCTTTGGAACCTTGAACTGAATTATCTATTTCAATCCGTACTCCAGGCAAAGGTTTACCTACGGAGCCGAACCGTCTTGCTCCGGGATAATTAACTGTTAACGCGGCAGTATTTTCACTAAGTCCATATCCTTCATAAAGGCTTATCCCAAGATCATTCACAAATTCCGCTACATTAGGACTTAAAGCGCTGGCACCACTAACGGCAATGCGTAAATTCCCGCCGAAGCGATTCAGCACTTTTTTGAAAATTATTTTGCGTGCCAGTGTAAGAGTTAAATTATCCATAAAACCAAGTGTTTCACCTTCTCTTTCCCTTTTTGCCTGTTTCAGTCCTGCATAGAACAATGAACGGATAAAACCAGGTTTTTCCTGCATTTGTCCGATTAATCGTTCATAAATTCGGTTATAAACTCTGGGCACAGCAAAAAACATACTGGGCTTAACAACACCCAGTTCATCAATCAATGTATTTACATCTTCAACTAATCCTGCTGAGCCACCGGAACTAATCAATCCATGCACTTCGGCTACCTGGCCAAATACGTGTGCCCATGGTAAAAATGCAAGCGTTCGGTCATTTTCAGTCATCCCCAGCAAAGGCAGGACCGCCTGGCATTCAAAAATAACATTTTTGTGGCTCAGAATTACACCTTTTGGTTCCCCGGTTGTTCCGGATGTGTAAATCATTCCCATTGGAGACTCTGATGCAGGCTGTTGCACTTCAGCAGGATTATCACGACCTGTTTCCAATAAATCCGAATATGTTTTAATTTCATCTGAGCTGTTTCCGGAGAGTAAAACTACATGATCCAGCGAATCTATTCGTTCTGGGAAATCACGAGTTTGTTCAAGTACAGTTGTATTTGCCACCAACAGTACTTTTGCGCCGCAGTCTCGGGCTATGTATTCCCATTCCTTTGCCATTTGAGTTTCATACATGGGAATATGCTGCCCGCACAAACCATAAGTGGCATAAGCAGATACAGCCCATTCTTCAGTATTTTTGGAGATTACAGCCACTTTATCTCCGGATGAAACGCCTAATGAGGCCAGTCCTCCTCGAAAATTATCTACTTTTTCCGCAAACTGTTCATAAGTAGTCCACTCGTAAATACCTTCGCGTTTTGTACCGAACAAAGGACGATCAGCATATAGCTTTCGTGAATTATCCAGCATTTCAATTAGATTGTTGTGAATAACTTGAGTCGATGATTCAGCCATAACTACCTCCAAAAATTAAGGATTTTCATATATTATTCTCTTTTATAATCCCACTAAGTATTTTGGGTAAAATGAGAATCTAAATAAACAATTATATCCTAACTTTTCTATGGTGATGATGCAAAACAGATTTCTTTTCCACGGATACTTTTATCAACTTCTCCGTTTGAAAATACTGTTTGTCCGTTGACAATTGTGCGCACCGGCCAGCCTTGCAGTTCCATTCCATGAAAAGGAGACCAGTTCACCTTGGTGTTTAATGTTCCATTAGTGACGGTTTTTTTCAATGACATGTCGATCAATACCAGATCGGCGTCATATCCGACTTCGATCCTGCCCTTTCCTCTCATACGGTATAATTTGGCGGGTGATTCAGACATCCAGTTAACAACATCCTGCAAAGTGCATAGGCTGCGGTTGGCACGGTCCAGCATCAAGGCAAGTGAGGTTTCAACTCCAGGCATTCCGGAAGGGGATTTGCCGTAAGGCTGGTCTTTTTCCTCAAGAGTGTGAGGAGCATGGTCTGTGGCAATGCAGTTAATTATTCCATCTTTCAGAGCATTCCACAGCGAATCCGCGTGACGCTGTGTACGCAACGGAGGATTCATTTGAGCCTTAGTCCCAAGAAGTTCATAACATTCCGGAGAAGTGAGGACGAAATGCTGTGGACAGACTTCTGTTGAAATATGGTGCTCACGAGGCAGGGTACGCAGGAAATCACATTCTTCTTCTGTGGTCAAATGCAAAACATGCAATCTGCGCTGATATTTTAATGAAAGCCGGACTGCAAGTTTTGTCGCTCTGAGGGCCGCTGCTTCATCTCTTATTCGTGAATGGACGCGCACATCATTGATATCCTTCAGCAACTTCATATTTGCCTGAAGAATACTTTCATCTTCAGCATGAACTGCGATTAATTTTGAACCATTTGAAAAAATTGTCTCAAGAGTTTCAGAGTCTTCAACCAGCAAATCGCCAGTGGATGAACCCATGAAGATTTTTATTCCACAGACATTCTCTACAGCATTCAGCTCTTCCAGGTTTTCCGGAGTTGCGCCAATAAAAAAACCATAATTTACAACTGATTTCTCTGCAGCCAGCTGTTTTTTTTCTGCCATCCGCTTTCGAGTGGTAACCGGAGGGGTGTTGTTAGGCATGTCCAGAAAACTGGTAACACCTCCGGCCGCGGCAGCGCACGAACCGGTGTGCAAATCTTCCTTGTGAACAGCTCCAGGTTCACGGAAATGAACCTGAGGGTCTATAATTCCCGGAAGTAAATGCAAACCTTCCGCGTCAATCACTTCACCTATGTCAGGAATAGCGGAACCGATAGCGTTAATAGCTCCATTGACCACAGAAACATCAGTCCGCTGGACACTTCCCGGAAGAACAACTTCAGCATTCCGGATGGTGAGTGATGCTTTCATATAAAACTCCCGTATTCAGCGCGAAGTACAGCAGCAGCATCTTTTGCAAAATAAGTAAGGATCATATCCGCACCGGCACGTTTTATTGACAAAAGCATTTCCATCATGGCAAGGTCACGGTCAATTAATCCTTTTTCCGCTGCAGCTACTACCATCGCATATTCTCCGGAAACATTGTATGCGGCAATTGGAGCATCAAAGGCTTCACGAGCATGGGCGATTACATCCAGATATGTTAAAGCAGGTTTTATCATCACAACATCTGCTCCCTCTTCCAGGTCTAAAGCAATTTCCCGCAGTGCCTCACGTGCGTTGGCGGGATCCATCTGGTATGTCTTTTTGTGACCACTTGGAGCGGACTGCAAAGCGCCGCGAAACGGGCCATAAAAGCACGAAGCATATTTTGCTGAATAAGCAAGAATTCCAACATGAGAAAATCCCTGTACATCCAGCGCGTTTCGAATTGCGCCAACCCTGCCATCCATCATGTCTGAAGGGGCAATCCAGTCTGCTCCTGCCTCGGCATGAGAAAGTGCCATTTTACACAGAACTTCCACAGATTCATCATTCACTATCTCACCGTCAATAACCAGTCCGTCATGTCCATGAGTTGTATAAGGATCAAGTGCAACATCGGTCTGCACACACATTTCCGGAACAGCAGCTTTTATTGCCCGTATTGCGCGTTGAACAAGACCTTTGGGATCATACGATTTTGTAGCCAGTTCATCTTTTTCTTCCGAATAACCAAATAAGTTGACAGCGCCGACACCTAGTGAATAGAGTTCTTCACACTCACGAACAAGTTCGTCGGGTGAAAGACGGAATTGACCAGGCATGCTGTCAATGGGATCCCTGACTGATTTACCTTCTGTGACAAACATCGGATAAATTAACTGTCGGGGAGAAAGTTCTGTTTCCCGCACCATTCCACGTATGGGTGCGGTGCGTCTTAAACGTCTGGGTCTATACACCAAATCCATCTTATTTCCTGTATGGAGAATTCAATAACAAACGGTTGATGAAATTGCTCGTGTTTCATCAACTGTCAAGCTTTAATTAAGGAAGGAAACACTCACCTTTGAATAAGCTAAGGAGTGTTTAAATGAAGTTAATTAATTTGCCGTTTTTTCGATAATAATTTTGTTTTTTCCAGAACGACGAATAACAACGTTATCTCCTTTGTTCCAGTCCAGTTCCTGAAAAATCTGTTGTGGAATAATTACTCGTTTTGAAACTCCAGCTTTGCCTGCAGTTCTAACAGTATCAAAGTGTTTGCGTTTTATTGCTTTTGAGGCTTTTTTTGTTACTCTGGTTCTGGCAAACTGAGGAGGAATTTCACCAAGTTTCATAGTTGAATTCAGCAGTCGTGCTCTTAAAGTGTAAACAGGCATTTTTAAGGCTTTTGCGGTTGCACTCATATTATTATTTTCAGCAAGTTCTCTTACCTTTTTTAAAAAATCAGCATCTCGTTTCATATCCACCTTTTCTAAATGAAACATTATAAAAACAAATGTCTGCCTGCTAAAACTAAGCAAACATTAATTACAACTGTTGGAGTATAAACCAGTTTTTTAATTCACACAAGGATTTTATAAATCAGGCAATTTATTTTATTGGTTGTTTTCATTTATGCGGGAATCTTTTTTTCACTTTTTAACCTAAATTCTTTCTGAATATATTTGAAAGAATCTATTTGATTTTGATATGGTGTGTAATAAATATTCAAATTTCCACGGTCAGTATCTTCCCAGAATTTTGGTCCTGAATTAGCAAGTCTGGAGAGAATTGCATTCATAGTTTTGTCAAATAATGAATCCCCCAACAGCTTGATGTCATGAATGGTATCTTCTGCAATTGCATCAGCAAACTCTTCTTCTTTCTGTTCAAGATAGAATAAGGCCAGACCGATATGTAAAATTCTGATTCCATGATTCTGGCTGAAGTAATTTTTTGCAAAATCCTTGTCCATATCCTGAAAATTGTCAAACATAAGAAACTTTTGCAGCAGCTCCTGCTGTATTTCTCTATCCCAGTTATTTTGATAGATATTTATCAATAGTTTCTGCATTTCCACTGCAAGAACATCAAGGATAAATGCTAATGAAGAAGCGCTTGGAATTGCGTTAAAACACTGCTGTCCATAAAAAACAAAGTAACCTATACAAGTCTTAATTCTTTCCACCTGCTGATGCTCTGCCAAGTGTCCCAGAAACAGTCCATAATGAAAAACAAGATTATATAAATTACGGGGCTCATTGTGTAGTTGTCCATGTTTCAAAGCAAATCTAAAGTATGTATTCATGCGCACAATGATAACTTCAATTAAATCATAATCATTGCATGCTAACGCAGTTTTCCCAACCTTATTCAACTGTTCAACACACAAGGTGGAAAGATCATATTCTCCTGTCTCCAGAAAGACATTGTAGGCATTGCTGAATAGTCGAAAACTCTTTTGTTCATAGAAGGTGTGTGTTTTTTCCACTTCACTCATCAGGCTTTTCATTGTTCGGAATGAAATATCTTCTTCAATTCGTTTGTCAATTTTATACAGTGTCTCAGAGAATTTAGGTTTTAATTCAACATAATGCTGAAGCAATTGCCCAATACCTTCAATAACATGTGCCTTAGGTTCTTTATAGGGAACATAAACCAGCAAATCTATCAATTGATTTAGTTCTTCAAATAACTTGAATTGAATTTTCGCATGCTCTCTTTTTGAGATGATCGTGGAGGGACCTCTCTTTGCCAATCCATTAAATGTGTGATAGCCTCCCTGCAGTAAATTTTCGATTACATTGCTGGTTTTGGTTGATCTGAGAATGGACAAAATAAATGGAAAGCCGATCACAAGTGAAACAGCAAGCAGCACATGGAAATTGAAAATGAGGCTGGAAATTATATTAACATCGGCTTCTGCAAGCACCTTGATTGTCAGGGAATGTACAAGGCAAGCGGCTGACCACCAGACGAATAACAGGCTCGGCCAGTGATCCATGTATAAATCGATCAGCTTGGGTACATTTTGGGCAGCAAAAGTGATTACGATTGTCAGACTGCCGAGAACGATGGCAAAGAATGCAAGCCAGACAATCGGAGCGAAACCGACGTCAAGCTCCTGCCAAACAGGCTTTGCGCCCATTGAATGAAGATACTCGGAATATACAGGGAATATGAATGCGCGGAACAGATAATCACCCAGCCCCATTCCGGAAAAAACTATTAGAGCCGCGTGATGTGAACGGGAACGAGTTCGTTTTCTGAATTATCTGTGAAAGAACTTCTCATCTTCAGTCTTCCTTCGTTATTCTCCAGGATAGCCTGAAAGGTAGGTTTGTGTTTAAGGTTGGCTCTGGCTGATTCCTCAAGACTGTACAATGATTTTGCGCGCTTAGTCATGATAAGAACTTTTTCAAACAGATTTACATCGCTGTTATTTCGATGTTCTTCAACAAGTTTTAGATATCCTTCTTTCATTTTCAACTTTTTATAATTGGTTTAACTGACAACTTTACATGAAAGCATCAGTGTTAGTTAAGAACACATTTGCTTCATTTTTGTATTATAGCGTAAGCAGCAATATTTCGCTTTCCTGCAGAAAAACTGAATCAGGTACTGTTTCAATCAGTTTCTCAAGCAATTTTTTAGCCTTTTCAATTTCTCCTTTGTCAATTGCGATTCTGGCAAGAGCGCGTAACCGCACATCATTCCAGGACGCAAAGTCAATTGATTCCAGTATCATCTCCGCGTCATCCCATTGTTTTTGCTGTTCATAAAGTGCCGCTAAACTTAGGCGGGCGGAATTTCGCAGAAAAATTGTTGCCTCCGGATGTTCGATAACATCCTGAAAAACAGCAATTGACTGATCATATTGTAACTGACGCGCATAAGCTTCTCCGGATTCCATCAGCGCGAGAACACTCAAAGCACTGCCTGATTCGGACCTGGCAAATTCCTGTAAAGCTGTAATTCCCTGACTCAATCGTTCTTTCTGCGAAAGTGCAGGATTGCTGAGCTTTGACCGTGCAATGTGAAAAAGATTTGCCTGATTGATTCGTTCACTTTCAACATATTTCCAGCCCCCCAGAATTCCCAGAATTATTACTACCACAGCCAATGCTGCGCTGATATACAAGCGCTTGTTTCTATATGCATGATCAACAAACGCATACAGTTTTTTTTCCAATCGGTTTTGCTGCAAGAGTTCCTTGCGGCTCATATGTTCCGCGTCACTCATTGCATTCTTTCGGAAAATGGTTTCATTGGAAAAGGGAAAATCTTAATCCGTGTTGCAAGAGAACTAATTGTGGGTATTTAACAGCATTGAACTGTGTTTCAAATCTCCACTGGAATATTTGCCTGATCTAGTCCAGGCAAGGACTGAAGATGGAGATTCCATAACCTACTATTTTAATGAATAAATTAATCTCATTCAAGAAGAATTATTAAACAGCCGGAACTAAGCTGTATTCAGGCAGGTTTGAAAATCTGTTGTTTATGAATATTTCTGTTTTAGGCGTAATTATGTTTTCCAACTCCAAGGCAAAAGTTTTTCACTGCAAAATTCCCGGATCAAGGCACGGGCCAGAATCAATCCCGGATCAATGCAATAAATCTCACCTATTTTTCGTTCAGGGATTCCGATAGGTATTTCTGTACAGCCTAATATAATGGCCTGTGCCCCTTGTTTTTCCAGAGAACGAACTCCCTCCATCAATACTTCCCGCGCATGCGCGCTTACAGGATGTGCCTGCACTTTAATTCCGTCTTCCGGATGAAACAGGGCTTCGTCGTGCAAACGCTGCTGTTGCTGTTCCGTGAGAGTCCGGACTTGATAACCGGACTCCTGCAGCAGTTCCGGATAAAAACCTGCTTTCCATGTGCCTATTGTAGAAAGTACACCGACGGTATTGACTTCCGGACAGGTTCCACGTAAAAATTTGGCAGTCTCTGAAATCATATCCACTAACAGAAGTTGACTTCCGGTCTGTTTCATTTTAGCAAGAAAAACATTCCGTATTTCACGAGCATGAGCCGTGTTGCAGGCAATGCCAGCAACCGTTGCCCCAAGCGATTCCAGATCGCACAAATTGCTGAAGATTGCATGTGCAGGATTGTCAGCAGTTTCACCCAGAAGAAAACCGGTACGGTCTTCAATCAGTTCCGGAGTTGAAATCAACAGTGTTGGAAGGTAATCCTGATCATTTTTTGCTCTTGTTTGCTGCAAAAGCTTTTGTGCCAGATCCAGTCCGGCGTAAGGCCCTGCTCCCCCAACGATTCCGATTTTTGCTTCTTTTTTGGACATAGTTTGTTCAGCAGTTGTACTCAGACTTAAAACAGGTTTTAAGTGTTTGGTTTTCTTTTTTCGTGAAGATTTAAGTCTTTTAATACCTGTTGATTTTCTTTTGACTGAAAGCATTGGGGGTTAATATTTGAATCCAGTAGAGTGTCTAAGTAAGTTGGGGGGAAATCACTTATTAAGTCAGCTCCAATGGGAATATAAAATGGTTGATGTTTGGAGCAACTGCTAATATCTGTTTTTATTACAGCAACTGGTAAAAATAGGGAAACTTTTGAGTTTTGTAAGTAACAACTCCGTCTTTGTTAAGGGGTTGTTTTATTTCTGTATGAATCTATTTTGAATTTACTGAAACAACTGGCTCAGAGCCAGCGTTTGCGGCGGCGGTAGTTTTTAACATCACGAAAGTTTTTGCGTCCTTCTCCGCCCACGCCTAAATAGAACTCTTTAACATCTTCATTTTCACGCAGTTCGGAGGCTTTACCATCCATCACGACTCTGCCGTTTTCCAGAACGTAGCCATAGTTTGCGTAACGCAAAGCGATATTTGTGTTTTGCTCTGCCAACAGAAAACTAACTCCTTCGTGCTGATTGAGGTCTTTGACAATTTCAAATATTTCCTCGACTAATTGCGGGGCGAGGCCCATGGATGGTTCATCAAGCAAAATCATTTTCGGTTTTGACATCAATGCCCTCCCAATTACCAACATCTGCTGTTCACCTCCGGAAGTGTATCCGGCCTGACTGGATTTTCTTTCCTTGAGGCGTGGAAAATAGGTGTAAGTTTTTTCAAGCTCCTCCGCGATTGCAGATCTGCTTTCCTTTCGTGTATAGGTTCCCGTCAACAGGTTTTCTTCCACAGTCAAATGTTCAAAAACATGACGCCCCTCCATAACCTGAATACAGCCGCGTTTAACCAGTTCATTGGGGGAAAGATCATGAACCTGCGTACCGTCAAATTCAATGCTGCCTTTGGTGACTTCACCACGCTCGGCGTGAAGCAAATTTGAAATGGCTTTAAGAGTGGTGGTCTTGCCTGCGCCGTTGGCACCAAGAAGGGCAACAATGCTGCCGTCAGGTACTTCCAGTGAGGTACCTTTCAGAACAAGGATTACGTGGTCATATATGACCTCTATGTTATTAACGCTTAACAAATGTCTGCCGGAAGATGTGTTTTGTTATCAAAAGAAAAAAAGGGAGAGTTGAAACAACGTCTCCCTTTTTGAAAAAAATGTTTAAAAGAAAATCAGGAACATGGAATAGTCCTGTCAGGGACACTATTTTTTGCTTTATAGTCTGCCGCGGCTTTTTCAAGCATCGGCCTTACCCTGTCCATGGAATTGATCCATCCGGAAACCCTTTCCCAGCTTGTACCATTCCACTGCTGAATATAAATAGGTCCGTTATTCGCATGATCATCACAGGTTACTTTGATTGGATTGGCAAATCCCGGTAAACCGATTTCTGCAAGCCTTGCAGAAGTCAGATTGAGATTTTCCATTCCCCAGCGCATTTCCGCACTGGTGATTACCCTGTTTCCATATTTGCCCTGTGCGGTTCGGATTGCCTCTGCAACAAGTACAGAATTGAAAACTCCTCTCATGTAAAAATTTTCTCCGACTCTTGAACGATCCTTGACCTGGCTTTTTCCTTTATCAACGATATACTTCAAAATATCCTGAATGGCGGGATAATTGGTTCCTATTCCATGGAAATTTGATGATTTATATCCCTTGGCAGCTTTTCCCGCAGGACGGGCATCATCTTCTCCACCGGACCACCAGACTCCTACGAATTTTTCCATATTGAACTTAATTCGTGTAGCTTCCTTGATGGCTGTAGGATTCATAACGCCCCAGCCCCACATGATCATCCAGTCAGGCTTTTCTTTACGAACCTTGAGCCAGTGTGAAGACTGATTCTGGCTTTCCTTGAATGCCACAGGTATGGTGAACAATTCATATCCCAATTCAGCTGACAGTTCTTCAAACAATGGAATGGGCTCTCTTCCATATCCTGATTCCAGGAAAATGAATCCGATTTTCTTGCCCTTCAGATTACTCATTCCACCTTCCTGGTAGCCGATATATTTGATGATGGCTGAAGCCTGATTCCAGTAGGTTGATGGATAATTAAAAACCCATGGAAAGACACTCCCATCTGCGGCTGCTGAAAGTCCATAAGCCATGGAGTGTACGGGAATTTTATCAACAGGGGACTTTGGAATTAGCTGCAGTGTGATTCCAGTGGAGTAGGGATTGATTACTACCGGATTATTCGGTTTTACTTTTTCATAACACTCAACCCCTTTTTTAGTGTTATAACCCGTTTCACATTCTTCTACAATCAGAGGCACACCACCTATGCCCCCGTCTCTTTCATTCAGCATGTTTAAGTAATCACTCATCCCATTTGCGTTGGGTATCCCACTTCCTGCAAACGGACCGGTTCTATAAGTAAACAGCGGAATATAAATCCCTTTTGCCGCCATTACTCCCTGGGACAGCCATAAGCATGATATGACTGAAGCAATCAAAGTAAGGAAAATTTTATTTTTCATAATAACTCCTTATGGATTATTTACAATTAAGATGACCCCTGGTCAATAATAGGCCAGGACTTCAACCGAGCCAGAACAACTCTGACTCTCCTGCGGGTAGGATTCCCCTTATGAACATTCAATAGGGAAATGGCCAAACCCGAAGCTTTTCCCTCAGGATCGACCATATTTTTGCCAACCCATGAGGTTCAAAAATCAGAAACAGCACGATCAACGCGCCTAAAATCATAAAATTAAAATGTTCAACTGTAGCTGTGTTGATGGGTATTCCTAAAATCAAAGGAAGATTTGTGATCAGAATTGGGATAAGGACAATAAATGCCGCACCAAAAAATGCTCCCGAAATACTTCCCAAACCGCCGATGATTATCATGAACAAAATTTCAAATGAAATGTTAATGTCAAAAACTTCAACTTCGGCGGAACCCAGATATGTGAACACGTATAATGCTCCAGCGACACCAGCATAATAGGAACTTATGGCGAATGCAATCAATTTTGTGGTGAGGGGTCTTATGCCGATTAGTTCCGCTGCAATGTCCATATCCCTGATGGCCATCCAGGCCCTCCCGATTCTGCCCCTGACAATGTTTACTGCAATTAATGCCAATACTGTTACAATGCACAAAACAACCATGTATCGTGCCTGTGTGGTGGCAACCGGACCTGTCACGGCAATGTCAAAAACTTTTCTTACCTGCACCTCGATTGCGCCTGAATCATTATAGTTGTAAAACCACTTTACTCTGCCAAAAAGCCATTCAAAGAAAAACTGGGCAGCAAGTGTTGCCACCGCCAGGTAGAATCCCTTGATCCTTAAAGAAGGAATTCCGAAAATTAAACCGACTCCTGCAGAAATAAAACCTGAAAGAAGTATGAGAAGAATTACATTTGTTTCCGGAAAGACCGTAACAAGTTTGTAGCATGAATAAGCCCCAACTGCCATGAAACCGCCTGTGCCCAGTGACAACTGTCCTGCATATCCGGTCAGCAGATTAAGTCCCAGTGCAGCTAAAGAAAAAATAAGAAAAGGAATAAGGATGGCCTGCAGCCAATAGTCATTTGCTATCAGTGGAATGACGATGAATGAAAAACCGATGATTAAATATATTCCCCAACGATCCTGCTTTACAGGAAAAAGTTCCTGGTCAGCAACGTATGATGATTTAAATTGTCCTGCTTCGCGATAAAACATTTGTTATTTTTAAACTATACTCTTTCGATAATTTTTTCTCCGAACAAACCCTGTGGTCTGAAGAAAAGAAAAACAAGTGCGATCATGTAGGCCAGCCAGCCTTCAATACTTCCGCCCACAAGGTGACCCCAGTAAAACTCACCAATCTTTTCTCCGATACCGATTATCAGCCCACCTACAATTGCACCAGGAACAGAAGTGAATCCGCCTAAAATTAAAACCGGTAAGGCTTTAAAAGCAATGATCGAGAGCGCGAAACTGACGTCACTCTTCGCACCCCACATGATTCCGGTAATCAATGCAATAATCCCGGATATGAACCAGACAACGACCCAAATTGTATTGAGGGACACTCCCACAGAAAGAGCTGCCTGATGGTCATCAGCAACTGCTCTCAAGGCGATGCCAATTTTTGTTTTTCCCAGGAAAAGCGCTAATATTATTAATGCGATCACAGCAATCACAGAAGCCGCAATATCAATTTCCTGCAAAATCAGCATATCATCAAAAAATGTAATGGAGTCATAAGGCAGTAAAAGTTCTTCAGTAATCATCATTTTTGGTTCACCGCCAAATATGAATTCACCAAAACCTATCAAAAAAAACGTAAGACCGATGGTTGCCATAAAAAGTATTATATCCGGCTGGTTGACAAGGGATCTTAAAACCAGTCTTTCTACTGAAAAAGCTAAGGCATACATCACCACTATTGTAATGGGAAGCGCAACAAATGCGGGAACGCCGTTTTCATGCAGGCCCACTAGAGTCAAGGCGGCAAATACAACCATGATTCCCTGCGCGAAATTAAACACTCCGGATGCCTTGAAAATAAGCACAAACCCAAAAGCGATTAATGAATAAAGAATCCCCGTTACAAATCCTTCCCAAATTACCTGCAGGAATAATACAGGATCATCAACCATGTCAATGAACGGCTGTATGAATATCGTGGCTAAGAATTCCATAAATTCAGCAATATATTAATTTGTATGGGCGACACCAAGGTAGGCATCAATGACTGCCTGGTTGCTGCGGATTTCATCCGGATTGCCTTCGGCAATTTTTCGTCCGTAATCAAGTACAATTAAACGTTCAGAGAGGTCCATCACCACACCCATATCATGTTCTATCAGCACGATGGTGGTGCCGTACTGTTCATTGATGTCAAGGATGAAGCGGCACATGTCCTGTTTTTCTTCAATATTCATCCCTGCCATCGGTTCATCCAGCAGCAGCAGTTCAGGTTCCATGGCCAGTGCCCGTCCCAGTTCAACTCTTTTCTGTAATCCGTAAGGCAGTTTTCCAACAGGTGTGCGGCGTATGGCCTGGATTTCCAGGAAATCAATAATGTCTTCCACAAATTTTCGATTTTCCATCTCCTCTTTTCTGGCAGGACCATAATATAACGCCTGCCAAAAGAGATTAGCTTTCATTTTCAAGTTTCTGCCTGCCATGATATTGTTCAGCGTGGACATTCCTTTGAAAAGTGCAACATTCTGGAAGGTGCGCGCAATTCCCTGTACAGCTGCTTCATGGGGACGCATTTGCTTGCGGTGAAGTCCTTTGAAGTGTATCTCTCCATCTTGAGGATGATAGAAGCCGTTGATCACATTCAGCATCGAAGTTTTACCGGCACCGTTCGGTCCGATAATAGCGAAAATTTCTTTCTTCCGAATTTCAAAATTAATATCCGTTAGTGCCTTCACTCCGCCAAAAGCCAGGCTGATATGATCAACACTCAAAAGGACATCACCGGTATTATTTTCTGCGGACACTTTATGCTTTACCTTTATTAAAGTTATTCGTTTTGGCTATTTGGTTAGTTAAGTGCAGCTTCCCTGATTTGCAAATCAGCCTGAACGGTGCCGATACGGCCATCTTCAAAGGTCATTTGTGATTCAATTTCTCGATGTGTCTGTTGAGTATCATCTAAAGCCTCAATTAACTCACCATATTTTTCCAAAATAATTCTCCTGCGAACTTTACGTGTACGAGTGATTTCACCATCATCCGCGTCAAGCTCCTTGTGCAGCAGCAGGTATCTTTTAATTTGTGAACCGCGTAGTTTTTCATCACGAGACAAATCATTGTTTACAGTTTCAACACATTCCTGCACAAGATCATAAACTTCTTTCCTTGCGGATAGGTCGGTGTATCCGGAATAAGCCAAATTACGCCGTTCCGCCCAGTTTCCAACTGCATCAATGTCAATACAAATGAGTGCTGAAGCAAAATCTTTTTCGTGTCCGAAAGCAACGACTTCCTTAATAAACGGGAAAAATTTCAGTTTGTTTTCGATGTACTTCGGCGCAAACATTGTTCCGTCGTTCATGCGTCCCACGTCTTTGGCTCGATCAATGATTTTAAGATGCCCGTCATCATCAAAAAATCCGGCATCCCCGGTCGCCACCCAACCCTCGGAATCTTTAGTATCAGCAGTTGATTCCGGACTTTTGTAATAAGAATGAAAGACTCCCGGACTGCGGTAAAAAACTTCATTGTTGTCAGCCAATCGTAATTCGACTCCAGGATAAGCTTTACCGACTGTGTCCGCTTTTACTTCTCCATCTGGCTGGGCACATATGAAAACAGAAGCCTCGGTTTGACCGTAAAGCTGCTTAATATTGATTCCAAGAGAACGGAAAAACTCGAAGATTTCCGGACCGATTGCCTCACCCGCTGTATATGCCAGGCGTGTACGGCTCAGACCTAGATTATTGCGTAAAGGTCCGTAAACAAATAATTTGCCAATACTGTAAAGCAGTCTTTCTGTAATTGATACGGATTTACCGTCGAGAATTTTAATACCCACTGATTTTGCCAGATCCATAAAATATTTGAACATGGTCCGCTTAATTTTGCCCGCGTCTTCCATGCGGATCATGACTTTTGTAAGTACGTTTTCATATACGGCAGGAGGAGCAAAATAGTAGGTTGGCCCTATTTCCTTCAAATCTGTTGTGACAGTTTCCCTGTTTTCAGGGCAGTTTACGCAGAAGCCTGCAACATAAGCCTGAGCAAGTGAGAAAATGTTGTCACCAACCCATGCCATCGGTAAATATGCCAGCACCTCTTCATCACTGGTCAGGCTATCAAACTCGATTCCGCTTTGTGAAGAAATAATAAGATTATCAAAAGTCAGAACAACGCCTTTGGGGTTCCCTGTAGTCCCAGAAGTATAGAGGAATATAGCAATATCACTACCCTTGCTTTTTTCAATTTCATTCAGGAAAAAATCAGGATTTTCACTGTGGAAGAGCTGACCATTTTTCTGCATGTCTTTGTAGTAGTGGAGGGAATCTTGTGAGTAGCTGTGCATTCCGCGAGGTTCCTCATAGCAAATATGCTCGAGATGTGGAAGGCGATCTTTTATTTCCAGAAGTTTATCTGTCTGTTCCTGGTTTTGAACAATAGCAAACTTAACATCCGCATTTTCCAGCACATACAACATCTCTTCCGCGACAGAGTCCTGGTAAAGCGGAACAGGAATCCCGCCCAGCGCTTGTGTGGCAACCATTGCCCAGTAAAGCCGGGGACGATTATCTCCAATAACAGCTACTTTATCACCCCTTGCAAGGCCCAATTGTGAAAGTCCGCAAGCTAAGTTCCGTACTTCTTCAGAAACCTCAGACCATGTCCAGGATTGCCAGATGCCATATTCCTTTTGACGATTCGCGGCACTGTTCCCCCTTTGCCTGGAATGATGCAACAACAATTTGGGAATTGTATCAAGAGTATCTTCATTATATTTTGCTGCAGTTTCAGTCATTCTCTATCTTTAAGAATTTATTCAAGGCAATGAATCTTACCGTGTTCAACAGAAACTACAACAGGAAAAAACAAAAACCGTTTTTCTTTTGAGAAAATAAATTGTTGATTGTTGTTTCAGGAAAAGTTAGCCTGTAAGCTTTTCCATCCCAGTATAGTCGAATTTGAGACATGCTGAATAATTAATTTGTAGCTGTTGCAGAAGAATGTCCCAGAGGGACCTTGGATAAAAGGTACTGTGATCGCGATAATGATTTGGTTGCTGATCTGCCGATGGATCCAGGACAATGGCAGAATCCCAGTACAATTATATTTTCCTACACTCCGGTAGAAGACCCAGCGGTTTATGCTAAAGTCTGGGACGGGTTCACAAATCACATGAGCAAAGTAACAGGTAAAAAAGTGATGTTTTTTCCGGTACAGTCTTATGCTGCTCAATACGAAGCAATGCGATCCGGAAGATTACATGTGGCAGGAGTAAATACCGGAGGTAATCCGGTAGCAGTCAGTTGCGCAGGTTTTGTTCCTTTTGCGATGATGGCCTCTGCTGACGGATCATTCGGATATGAAATGGAAATCATTGTCCCGGCTGACAGTGACATCAAATCTGTTGCTGACATTAAAGGAAAAAGTATGGCTTTTACCTCTCCCACTTCCAACTCCGGATTCAAGGCGCCTTCCGCCATTTTGAAATCTGAGTTTGGCATGCTCCCGGACAGGGATTTCAAGGCCGCTTTTTCTGGTAAACATGACAACTCCATCATGGGTGTGGCAAACAAGGATTATGAAGCAGCGTCTATCGCGAACTCTATTCTCACCCGCATGATCGACCGAGGCGTAGTGGAAAAATCAAAAATCCGCACCATCTACCGGTCACAGACATTTCCAACAACCGGTTATGGACATGCACACAACTTGGACCCGACGCTGGTCGCAAAAATCAAACAGGCTTTCTTCACTTTCCAGTGGGAAGGTTCGGATCTGAAAAAGGAGTTCAAGAAAGAAGACCGGTTTATATCCATCCATCACAAATCAGATTGGGATATTATCCGCAAAATCGACAAAGCAAATGGAGTCAGCTACAGCTGCCGATAGTCGAGAATTTGTTTGTGAGAAGAAAATATGCTGCGTCTTGAAGCCCTGCATAAGCGCTATGCCACAGGTGAAGTAGCCCTGACTAGCGTGGACCTGGAAGTGCCTAAAGGCCAGGTGATGGCCCTCATTGGTCCTTCAGGTGCAGGAAAAAGCACTCTGATTAGGTGTGTCAATCGGCTGGTTCCTCCCAGCGGAGGACGAATATTTTTTGACAGCCAGGATGTTACCCGTTTGGGCAGTCGCAAACTGTTAAAAATGCGCAGAAAAATGGGTATGATTTTTCAGGAATTCGCATTGGTGGAACGCTTAAGCGTCATGGAAAACGTTCTTTCCGGACGATTAGGCTATGTTGGTTTCTGGCGCAGTTTTCTTCGGAAATATCCTCAATCAGACATTGATGATGCTTTCCGGCTGCTTAAACGCATTGGCCTGGATCACATGGTGGACAAACGTGCGGATGAGTTGTCAGGAGGTCAAAGACAGAGGGTTGGTATAGCGCGTGCGTTAATTCAAGACCCTCAGTTACTGCTGGTTGATGAACCAACTGCCAGCCTTGATCCCAAAACATCGCGACAGATCATGCGCCTGATTTGTGAGCTTGCTCATGAGAGAAACCTGGCTTGTGTGATCAATATTCATGATGTACCTCTGGCAAGGATGTTTGCCCAAAGAGTGGTTGGACTAAGATTGGGAGAGATCGTGTATGACGGTACTCCCGAAGGTCTGAATGATGATGTACTTACGGAGATTTATGGCGAGGAAGACTGGCATATAAACAAATACGCTCGAAAAGCAGCCCGGCAGGAATCATCATGTGAAAAAGAAGAGACGGCAAAGCCCGCTGCAATGTCGGTATGACTAAATATGAATTCCATCATCCACCCTCCACAAACATGGGTACGTCAACCCTTCATTAAAAGTAAAACTGTACGCTACTGCATTTATGCTGGAGTGGTACTCTATATCATTTTGGCTTTTAATACATTGGAAGTTAACTGGGTCCGGGTTTGGGAAGGTTTGCCGCGCGGGCAGAAGTTTTTGGCAGGATTTACCCCTCCTGACTTTATTTCACGCTGGGAGGAAATTGTTGACGGAGTGCTTGAAAGTCTCTGGATGACTGTAGTATCAACAGTTGTAGGCATTATGATTTCCATTCCTGTTGCTCTTGGCGCAGCAAGAAATATCGCTCATCCTTTGGTTTACTTTTTCTGCAGGGGAATTATCGCAGTTTCCCGGAGTTTTCACGAAATACTACTTGCAATCTTTTTCGTAAAATTTTTTGGTTTTGGACCATTTGCAGGGTTTGTGACACTTAGTTTTGCAACAATAGGGTTCTACGCTAAGCTGCTTACCGAAGACATTGAGGACACCAGTGCCAGCCAATCTGAGGCTATCCAGGCTACCGGTGCGAGTTGGTGGCAATGGATCAATTATGGCATTCAGCCACAAGTCATGCCGCGAATGATAGGGTTGGGGCTTTACCGCTTTGATATCAATTTCCGTGAATCTGCAATTGTAGGAGTGGTCGGGGGGGGAGGAATAGGTGCAACCTTAAATACTGCGTTTGACCGTTATGAGTTTGATTCAGCAGCCGCTATCCTAATTGTAATAATCGCCATAGTTTTTTTAGTTGAATATACTTCCGGAATGATAAGAAAACAGGTGCAGTAATGGCAGTAAGTCAGCAGGGAAATCTTAAAGTATGGCATCGTTTTGATCGAAAACAGCAATGGATAAGCTGGGCAGGATGGTTAACTGGAACAATTATTTTTGTTTATTGTTTTCAGTTGATTTCAGAAAAAACTTTCTGGATGTTCGTCTGGGATGCCCCTACTCAAGTTGGAGATTTAGCGTACCGCATGATTCCTCCCACATGGGGATATTTCGACAAAATATGGAAGCCCTTGTGGGATACTATTAATATTGCCACTCTTGGCACATTACTCGCGATTATCATTGCTGTTCCCATAGCTTTTATTGCGGCAGCTAATACTACCCCAAGCACAAAATTTGTTCGCCCCTTTGCCTTACTGGCCATTGTTTCATCCCGTTCAATAAACTCAATTATCTGGGCCTTGTTGCTGGTGGCAATAGTGGGACCGGGATTGTTCGCGGGAATTATCGCAATAGGACTGCGCTCTGTGGGTTTTATTGCAAAACTTCTTTATGAGGCAATTGAGGAAATTGATCCTAAGCAAGTAGAAGCAATCCAGGCAACAGGTGCAGGGAGGCTTCAGGTTTTAACTTACGGAATTGTACCCCAAATCTTACCGGCTTTTGCAGGTATTTCTGTTTACCGTTGGGACATCAATATTCGGGAATCCACTGTATTAGGCCTGGTAGGTGCCGGTGGGATTGGCTTGCAGCTCAATGCTTCAATTATGGAACTTGCTTGGAGCAAAGTTTCACTCATTCTGATTGCCATAATCATTACAGTGATTTTCAGCGAATGGATTTCTGCTAAAGTGCGTCACGCAATAATCTGAGCAACATGCAGACATGCGTCCTCTCTTTGAAATTCCCCAGGAAGACCTCCGTAAAATAAAATTTGTCCTGACGGATATTGACGACACGCTAACCACTAATGGTCGGCTTCCCGCCAAAAGTTATCAAGCATTGGAACAACTTCAGTTAGCAGGTTTTAAAGTTATACCCATTACCGGGCGTCCAGCAGGATGGTGTGACCACATTGCCCGAATGTGGCCTGTGGACGCTGTTGTTGGTGAAAATGGAGCATTTTATTTCGTTTATGTGCAGTCCAGACGCAAACTAGTCACGCGTTACTGGAAATCAGAAAGAGAAAGAACTGAAGACAGGAAACTACTTGAAAAGATTCAGAATCAAATTATAACTACTGTTAAAGGCAGTGCGGTCGCATCCGATCAGGCATACCGTGAGGCAGATCTGGCAATTGATTACTGTGAGGATGTAGAGCCTTTGCCTGAATCATCTGTAAATAAAATTGTGGATATTTTCCATCAGTCAGGAGCAGAAGCAAAGATAAGTTCTATTCATGTTAATGGCTGGTTTGGGGATTATGATAAGCTTAAAATGACGCGTATTTTGCTGGAGGAACATTTTCTGCTGAATAATGCTTATTTTATGGAAAAGATTGTGTTTGCAGGGGATTCACCAAATGATGAGCCTATGTTTGGCTATTTTAAAAATTCGGTTGGTGTTGGAAACATGACTAACTTTGCTGATCAAATAAAACAGTTTCCTGCATGGGTTACTTCTAAATATGCTGCTGAAGGCTTTGTAGAACTTGCTGATGCGTTGCTGTCAGCACAAGCAGACAGCTAACCTTGGAATTTGTAAGCCTGGAAAGTAGCTCCTTAAATTATCATTTCTTTAAATTTACAATGTATAATTCCCTATTGCTGTTTAGAGGCGGTAATCATCGAAGCATTCTGATTCATGAATTTTAAAGCACTGATCCCCATGCTTCGTACATGGGACATTCAGGAATCGATCTCTTTCTATACAGATGTGTTGGGGTTTGATTGTGCTTCTTACAGTGAGGAATGGGGTTGGGCTTCACTTAAGCGGGAAGAAGTGGAAATTATGCTTGCTGTTCCTAATCAACATGAGGAATCAACATCAGCTGTATTTTCCGGTTCTCTTTATATCAAGACAAATGACGTTGACGGCTTGTGGAAACAGCTGAAGGAAAAAGTACAGGTTTGCTATGCGCTTGAATCCTTTGAATATGGGATGCGGGAATTTGCGATCTATGACAACAATGGATATATGCTTCAGTTCGGACAGGAAATTCCTGATTAGAATGATCTTTGAAAGATTATGCCAGATGGATGTTTATATCAAAACATTCATTTCCATTTTTTCCATTTTTTCCATTTAATGATCAATCAAAAGAACCAAAAACCTGAACTTTCTGAAGGAGAAAGCAACTCTTCTAAAAGACGTGCGGAGTGGGAAACAAACGCCCATAACACAGTAACTCGCACAATTCTTGAGGAAGATGCTCAATACTTCATTAACCAAGCAGTGTCCAGTCCCTGCCTTTCTGTTGTGAAAAATGCTGATGGAGCATGGCTTGAAGACACAAATGGGAATCGTTATCTGGATTTTCATGGCAACAATGTGCATCACATAGGCTATGGCCATCCTGAATTAAAACAGGCGATTGCATCTCAAATGGATGCATTGCCATTTGCTCCCAGACGATTTGCCTGTGAATCTGCGCTTGAACTGGCAAAGAAGCTGGTCGAGATTGCTCCGGGAGATCTTTCAAAAGTCCTGTTCACTACCGGAGGTTCGGACGCAATTGAAGTTGCCCTGAAAATCGCACGAGTCGCAACAGGACGTCACAAGACAATTTCATTCTGGGATTCATTTCATGGAGCTGGATTTGGCGCAGCATCAGTTGGCGGGGAACAGCTCTTCCGTTCACATGTTGCCGGCCCGCTACTTTCCGGTACTGAACATGTAGCCCCTTTTGCCTGTTACCGTTGTCCTTACGGTTATCCTGATCTTAATGGAAAAGCTCAAATCGAAATCTGCAAAACAACCTGTGCCGATTTCGTGCGTTATGTTCTGGAAAAGGAAGGAGATGTTGCAGCAGTAATTGCTGAGCCGGTGCGAGCTGTGCCGTACTTACCCCCGCCAGGTTACTGGAAAATGATGCGTCAGGCATGCAATGATCACGGAGCATTACTGATCTTTGATGAGATACCAACAGGTCTTGGCAAGACAGGAAAATTGTTTGCCTGTGAGCATGATGAAACTGTACCGGATCTGCTTGTTTTGGGTAAAGCACTCGGAGGTGGCATTCTGCCAATTGCGGCAGTTCTTGCCAGAGCAGAACTTGATGTGGCCGGCAACTTTGCTCTTGGTCATTACACTCATGAGAAAAATCCCGTAACAGCCAAAGCCGCCCTGACTACCATTGAAATTATTGAACAGCTTGGTTTAGTTGAAAATGCAGCAGTTCTTGGAAATTACATGCTGGAGCAGCTCAACTTGCTGAAGGAAAAACACTCCACAATAGGCGATGTGCGTGGTCTGGGATTGCTGCTTGGTGTGGAACTTGTGCTCAATAGAGAACAAAAAACTCCGGCAAATGATTTAGCAGAAGATGTGCTTTACCGCTGTCTTTGCAAGGGTCTGTCGTTCAAAATTACAATGGGAAATGTTTTGACTCTTACACCGCCCTT
>LUMW01000005.1_pt1 | contig 77197 bp, 73 predicted proteins | sample 729761 | NCBI WGS metagenome assembly LUMW01 (sample SAMN03860302, study PRJNA289734) | marine metagenome | biome: seawater column; feature: ocean; material: water; isolation source: Red Sea water column Station 192 - depth 500m | place: Saudi Arabia: Red Sea | collected 2011-10-15 | depth 500 m
GACCAATGTGAAGCCCCGCCTGATAGTGCTGCCTTTCAGCAATCTTAACAATGTGGAAGACAATGATTTTCTGGTGGATGGAATCGTGGAGGACATCATCACGGAGTTCTCACGTGTCAACTCCATCGAAATCATCTCCCGCAACACCGCCTTTGCCTTCAAGGGCAAGGAGATTGACAACTCAAAGATCGCCGCCGAATTCGGCATTGACTTCATTGCCACGGGCAGCATCCGTTCCTCCGGAAACCGCATCCGGATTTCCGTCGAACTGACCGACCCCGCCACCGGCAGCTCGATCTGGAGCGAGCGCTACGACCGCATGATGGACGACGTATTCGAGGTGCAGGACGAGATCGTCCGCAAGGTCATGGTCGCGCTCGTCGGCAAGCTGGAAATCGCCACTCTGGAACGCGCCAAGCGTAAGCCCACAGACAACCTGACCTCCTACGAATACCTGCTGCGGGGTCGTGACTTCCACCACAAGTTCTCCAAGGAGGGCGTGCTGTCTGCCATCGAGATGCTCGACAAGTCCATCGCCGCCGATCCAGACAACGCCCAAGCTTATGCGTGGAAGGCTTGCTCCATTGGGCAGGGATTATTTGGTGGGTACATCGAAGCAGATTTCGATGAAACTCTTACAGAAGGCAAAAACATGATCCAAAAAGCGCTGGAACTGGACGAAAACGATTTTGAGTGTAATCGCCTGATGCACGAAGTTAATAAAGCTTTCGAGGATTTTGATCAGTCTGAGTTTTACGGCAAGAAAGCCTACGACATGAACCCCAACGATCCCCGGATTGTTTCAGGCTACGGCGAGTTGCTTGTGCTGACGGGCCGGGCAGAGGAGGGCACTGAGCTGCTGATCAAGGCCTATGAACTGGATCCCGTAGGGATGGGCGCGTCCAATGCCGACAAGCGGCTGGGAGACGTGATGTTCGGGGCTTATGTAAAGGGCGACTTTGAGCAGTGCCTGGAGTTCGACAGGAAGGTCGGCAAGAAGCAGCCCATCGCCTGGGCCGCCAAAATCGCCAGCCTCTCCGCCCTCAGCCAGACCCAGGATAAGGAGGCGGAGCTAAACAAGTTTTCCGCTGCCTATCCGGACATTGTTTTGGGTGAGGAAATCGACAAGCTGCACTTTCAAGACGCGGCTGTCAAACAGACCATGAAGGAACTGGTCGCCTGAACTGCCCTCACTTACCGCACCTTCGACTCCGCTCAGGTATCGCGGTCCCCCCTCTCACTTGGAGAGAGGGACGGGGTGAGGGGTCCTCATACGTTGGGTGAGGGGAATAAACTTAGTTTTCAATAATCAATAGTAACAACAACATTTTATAAAGGAGATATTATGAGTGAAACCACATACAAAGGCAGCTGCTTCTGCGGCAATGTTGAAATCGAAACCACTGGTGATCCGGCCAAAATGGGCTACTGTCATTGCAGGGACTGTGCGTCATGGTCTGCCTCTCCCATCAATGCTTTCACACTCTGGCCGCCTGAAAGTGTAAAGGTGGTTAAGGGCGAAGAACAGATCGGCACCTTCAACAAGACCGAAAACAGCTACCGTAAGTTTTGCAACAGTTGCGGAGGACACCTCTTTACTGACCATCCCGGAATGGGGCTGGTTGATGTCTATGCGGCGGTTTTGCCGGATTTCTCATTCGAACCGATGCTTCATGTAAATTACGAGAACAAGACCGTTTCCGTGAAGGACGGACTGCCCAAATTCAAGGATCTTCCGGAGCCTCTCGGAGGTTCAGGAGAAACGCTGCCGGATTAAGCTGTTTGCTTTTCAGGCAATGTACTTTAGCTGTTAGGGTAAAATATACTTTCATGCGGCCTGGACGGCCATTTATTAACATTAATCTTATTATCATAAATTGAGTATGGACATACTAAGAATTGGATCAGAATTTCCAAAAATCTCACTGACAGACATTGAGAACAATACCATCTCTATTCCCGATGATATCCAAACAAAGTACTGTATCCTGCTGTTTTTCCGGGGGGCATGGTGACCAAAGTGCACCCTTCAGTTAGAAGGGTATAGAGAGCATAGTGTTCTTTTTGATAGTCTTGGGGCATCAATTGTTGCGGCAAGCGTGGACAGCCTTGAAGACACAAAGCCTCTGGCAGAAGGCAAGTGTTTCCCTGGTCGTGGAAAAGAAATGCCGTTTAGCTTGTGTCATGGGGTAACACATGAATTAGCAGAATCGATTGGGGCTTACTGGTATGATCATGAAGAAGGGAAAGACAAGTATTACATCATGGGGGCAAGCAAAGACTACATGCAGCCAGCAGAATTTGTAATTGACTGCAATTTAAATAAAGTAATTTCATGTACATACACTGACGGAGGTGTAGGCCGTATGAATGCAGGAGATGTCGTTGGTTTGTTAAGTGGAATCCAAGACAGGAAAGATGAAGTTCCCCATGTGTGGTCCTGGTGATAAACAGTGTTGCTTGATTTGATTGGTAAGTATGCAGGCAAAAGTAAATCATGCTTGTGCCTGCTTTCCAACTGCGCCCAAACCTCAAGGCCCGTGACGACTACCGACGTATCTTCGTTCCCAACTCCGCGCTGGCGGATCCCATCATCGAAGGACTCGTCAAGGCCGGCTTGGAACCGGAGGTTTGAGTCCCATTTATGTGATTTGATTGACGGAAGACTGCCTTGACTAAAGATGCTCCGGTCACATGAAATCCCCAACTGTTATTCTGCACACCAACAACCCTGAAGCATCACATGAGGTGTTCTCAAAAAATCACCCTGACCTGCCAATCCTTACCTGTGACAGTTACGGAGAACTTCCAGAGATGCTTGAGGAATCCGGAGCAGAGGTGGTCTATACTATACGCTTCGATGGAACTCAGAATTATCCGCGTCAGGCACTGCTGGAAAGCAAAACAGTGAAATGGGTTTCAGTCGGAGGTTCCGGTACAGATCACTTGAATCCGTGGGATCCGGAGGCACTGACGGTCACCAATGCTGCCGGAGTTGCTGCCGAGATGATGGCGCAGTATGTGCTGGGAGCAATGCTGCATTTTTCGCTGGGACTGCCTCAACTGGGCGTGGCTCAACGCCGGCGTCAATGGTTTTCAGCGCAGGTTGAATCGCTCAACGGCAAGACCGTGCTGATAATCGGACTGGGAAAAACCGGTCAGGCGGTAGCAAATCTCTGCAAGTTACTGGAGTTAAAAACAATTGGAGTTCGCGCCCGTCCGGAACCCACCCCAAACGTGGATGAAGTACATGCGGTGGAGGCGCTGCCGAAACTTTGGTTCTGCGCGGATTTCATTGTCTGTTGCGTGCCGCTGCTGGACAGCACACGCGGCATAGTCGGCGCAGAGGCGTTCTCAGCGATGAAACCTTCAGCAGTACTGATTGATGTCTCACGCGGAGGAGTTGTCCGTGAGTCTGCATTGATAAAGGCACTAAACGAAAAGCGTATCCGGGGCGCCGCACTGGATGTTTTTGATACCGAGCCACTTCCACCGGAAAATCCCCTCTGGAACTTTGAAAATGTGCTGATCTCTCCGCACTGCTCAGCTGTCTATCAGGGTTGGGAGCTGAAGTCCGTGGAAATGTTTTCAGAAAATCTTACCCGCTACCGCAAAGGCCTGGCGCTGACCAACATTGTCAATCCGGAACGGGGATATTAAGACTGGAAACGACGATGTTCCACCTGAGTTCAAACCATACTGGCTAATCTTTCCGGAACCGCACCCGGCCCCCTTTAGTCAGCATTACCACACTATCGAAGACGTGGGAGCAGGGGTCAAGTTTCTTGATTACTTTGATGAGTCCTGCAACGCCAACGAGTATTGGTATCGCAGCTACTGGCACCATAGGCACTTGGTGGTTTTAGGTACAACGGCTGCTAAAAGAAGAGCATATTTCAATAACACTTTGCCCTGCAGGCTTTGAGAGAATAGTATTTCTGAAAGAAATAAATAATGATATACTTAGAGTTTTTCTGTGCTATGCCAATTGTTACCACAAAAAACAATGAGATAAATTAGGGCACAACGTTTTTGTTCAATAAAGAGAGACTCTCTTCAATTTGTCAAGAGACTGATATTGCAAGACTTTATGCGGTTGGTTCATCTGTACGTGAGGACTATAGCGAAATCAGTGACATTGATTTACTGGTTGCTTTTCATACTACAGAAAGCCTTGATCAGTATTTAAATGCGAAAAAAGCATTTGAGAAAGAATTCGGGAAAAAAGTCGATCTTATAGAAGAAGCTGCAATTAAGAACCCTATTATTAATAAGACCTTGAATTCTGAAAAAGTATTGATTTATGAAACATGAGCTTAAAGCATATCTCTTAGATTTAATTGAATGTTGCAATAACATAAATGATTTTTTAGAAAATCTGGAAGTTAACGATTATTTAGAAAACCGAATAGTTAAATCCGCAGTCGAACGGCAGTTCGAAATAATCGGAACCGTCCTTATTATTGGGGGTATTCCTTGATATCAAGGCGTATCGAACTGAAATTGCATCGTTGGCAGTGTAAAAGGTTTGCCTCTGAACACAAGATCACCAATAATAATCCAAATGCCGATAGATCACCTCCCTAATTTTATACAAAATCATTACGAAATCCATGAATGGCGGCATGCAACCGCCATCCTTAGAGATGATTTCCCTTCGGAATATAAGGACATTTGCGATGTTCTTACATCTTTCAGACTCCAGAAAAGCTGGATAATAGTAGGCGGAGGTAGAAAATCCAGAGTTTCAGATTGGATAGATGGTCAACTCTATAGGAAAGGTTGGGAGGAAAAAAGTTTTGAGACCAAAATCACAGTAGATCAAGACGTAATGGAGTCACCAACCCATTCTGTTGATTGCTTCAAAAATCGTATAGCCTTGTAAATCGAATGGAACAATAAGGATCCATTTTTTGATAGAGACCTAAATAATTTCAGATTGTTATTCGATCTCCGAGCAATCTCAGTTGGTGTGATTATTACCAGAACAGATGAGTTGCAGGATATTTTCAAAGGATTGGGAAGAGGCAAATCTTATGGTGCTTCCACCACTCACATGTCCAAGCTATTACCACGCATTCAAGGTGGAGGCGGGGCAGGTTGTCCATTATTAATATTTGGAATCAGAAAGGAATTGTATGTCGAAGATTGTTAAAATTACAGAACCAAATCCAGCAACAGATCTCACTAACAAAGTAGATGCTACTTACTCCACTATTTTAGCTGACCCACCATGGCAGTTTCAGAATAGAACCGGGAAAATGGCACCAGAACATCGTCGATTGCTACGCTATTCGACGATGGATTTGGAAGAAATAAAGCAGCTTCCAGTCAGTAGACTGGCTGCTGCGGCATCCCATCTTTATCTGTGGGTTCCTAATGCTCTATTGCAAGAAGGACTAGATGTAATGAAATCTTGGGGTTTCACATATAAGTCTAATCTAGTCTGGTATAAAATCAGAAAGGATGGTGGTCCGGATGGACGTGGGGTCGGATTTTATTTCAGAAACGTAACTGAATTAGTTTTATTTGGTGTACGAGGTTCCATGCGCACACTCCAACCTGGAAGAACGCAAGTAAATTTACTATATTCTCGAAAAAGAGAGCATTCAAGAAAACCTGATGAATTATATGACATCATCGAGAATTGTTCACCCGGACCTTATCTAGAACTATTCGCTCGTTTCCGAAAAAAAGGATGGGATCAGTGGGGTAATGAAGATGTTGAAGAGAACTCCATATTGAATGTTGCAAAAAGAAAAGGTCATACCGATCCACAAATGAGATTATTTGAAAGCCCTAAAGGATACCAAGCAAATCAGGGCTAACAAGTCACAGTGTGTCGCAGGTACTAACAATTTGATCTGAGTCCAAAGAAACAACTTATATAACAAAAATGCCTGAATCTAATCCAAGAAGTAAGCTAGCAGCGATACTTGCCGCGGATGTTGTGGGCTTCAGCAAGATGATGGGTGAGAACGAAGTACGCACGTTACGCAACCTCAAAGCCTGCCGCAGTTTGATCGATGAAGCAATCAAGGCACACCACGGACGAGTTTTCGGCAGCGCCGGAGATTCAATAATTGCCGAGTTCGGAAGTCCTGTTGATGCCATAGTGACGGCTGTGGAGTTCCAGAAAAACATCAGGGATCGCAACAACGAAGTCGATCCGGAAGACCAGATGCAGTTCAGGGTGGGGCTTAATCTAGGTGACGTGATAGTGGAGAGAAACAATCTCTATGGAGACGGTGTTAATGTTGCAGCCAGGCTTGAATCCGCGGCAGAGCCGGGCGGCATTTGTGTTTCCGGAAAGTTTTATGAAGAAGTCCGGCGCAAGCTGGACCTGAGTTTTGTAAGTCTCGGTGAGAAAGAGATGAAGAACATCGAAGAGCCGGTACATACCTTTAAGGTAGAGCTGGGAAGCGCCTCCAATGTACTGGAGGCCTTCTCGTTACCCGATGCCGCAGAACCCGCGACCCCGCCGCCAGCGACTCCGGAAACTGCTGATGACGAAGCGAAAGTCCCCGCCATCGCGGTGCTGCCCTTTGACAACATGAGCGGCGATCCGGAACAGGAGTATTTTGTGGACGGGATCACGGAGGACATCATCTCGGTGATCTCCCGCTATCGCTGGCTCTCGGTGATTGCCCGTAACTCGACCTTTGTGTACAAGGGCAAGGCAGTGGACGTGCGCGAGGTCGCAGAGGCGCTCAAGGTGGACTATGTGCTGGAGGGCAGTGTGCGCAAGGCTGGAGCAAGGGTGCGGATCACTGCCCAGCTCATCGACGCAAACAGCGGCTCGCATCTCTGGACGGAACGCTACGACCGCAATCTGGACGACATCTTCGCTCTGCAGGACGAAATCACCGAGACCCTCGCCGCCTCGATCGAGCCGGAACTGGCCCGCTCCGAAAGACAGCGGGCACGGCGCAAGACCGCCGGAAACATGGGCGCATGGGACCTGTTCCAGCAGGCGCAGTGGCACATGTACCAGTTTTCCAAGGAAAATGTCGAGACCGCCATCGTGATCTACAAGCAGGCCATCGAGAGGGACGAGGAGTTCGCCTCTGCACAGGCCGGGCTTTCGGTGGGCAACCTGATCATGGTGATTTCCAACTTCACTGACGACCCCAAGGGTTGCATCGAGAAGGCAGTGACCCACGCCGAGCGGGCCGTGTTGCTGGACGACCAGGACCCCTTCGCCCACTACGCGCTGGGACGGGCGGCCGCGTTTTCCCGTCAGCCGGAAAAATCCGAACAGAATCTCAAGCGCGCCATCGCCCTCAATCCGAGCTACGCCCATGCCTATCACGGGCTGGCACAAGCCTATACGATGGCGAATGGCGATGGCGAGGCAGCCCTTGAGCTGATCAACAACGCGATCCGGCTCAGCCCCAACGACCCACTTCTCTGGGCCTTTGAGAACATCAAGTCCGCAGTGCTGGCAAACCTGTTGGAGCAGGATGAGGAAGCCTTGGAATGGGCCAAAAAAGCGGCCAGCCATCCGAATTCGGGCTTTTATGCCTTTGCGGGCCTTGCCGCCATCAGTGCCCTGCTCGGCAAGCAGGAAGAGGCGGAGGCGGCACTGGCCAAGGGGCTTGAGTGGAACCCGAACTTCAGCCAAGAACATATGGAGCAGACCTATCCGGGCGCTGTCATGCGCTTCAAAAAAGGGTTGGCACTGGCGGGGCTGAAGTGAGTTAGGCCCGAAAAATTTTTTTAAACTACAGGAAGATTAATGAAGGTTATCATTGATTTGTGCGTGGTGCCAATGGGCGTGGGGGTTTCTGTGAGTGAATACGTGGCGGCCTGTCAGCAGGTGCTGGAAGAGGCGGGGCTGAGCTACAGAATGCATGCCTACGGCACAAACGTCGAGGGCGAGTGGGATGATGTTTTCGCCGCTGTGAAACGCTGTCACGAAGCGGTGCATAAAATGGGCGTGCCGCGCATCAGCACAAGCCTCAAGGTTGGCACCCGTGTGGACCGTGAGCAGACCATGGCGGACAAGATCGAAAGCGTCCGGAAAAAGCTGGACTGACCCGCTACCACCCCGCCAACTCCCCTCACCCACCGCACTTTCGTTTTCACTCAGGCATCTCGGTCCTCCCCTCTCCCTGTCGGAGAGGGTTACTGAGTGAGATCCAAGCACGTTTCACCCTCTCCCCGGGGAGAGGGCCGGGGTGAGGGCTCTGGTTACGTCCAGACACAAGCTGATGTTGAGTGAAAAAAATATTCCCACTAGGAACAGGATTTCTGTATAATCATGATTTGCAGGCAGTAGAAACTAAAAACAAAACAGACTAACCAGGGAGAATTATGAACACAGAGACACGCACCGAAATTGAAGCAGCAGTTTTCCGCAGACTGCTCAGCCATCTTGACTCACGCAAGGATGTGCAGAACCTGGACCTGATGAACCTCTCCGGATTCTGCCGCAACTGCCTTGCAAAATGGTTTTCTGCTGAAGCACTGGATCGAGGAGAAGATATTTCCGTTGATTCCGCCAAGGAAATTGTCTATGGCATGACCTACGATGAGTGGAAACAGAATTATCAGAAATGATCAAACATAAGTATCATCAAAAAATTAAGGAGGATAAAAAATGAAATCAAAAAAACTCGGCAATTACGGCCCGGAAGTATCGGCCATCGCTCTTGGCTGCATGAACTTTACAGGGTTCTATGGTCCAACTGATAAAGCCGAGAGTTTTGCCTGCCTGGACGCGGCTCGTGATCACGGCATAAATTTTCTGGACACCGCGGAATTATATGGAAGCGGTTCTTCCGAAGAATTAATCGGGGAATACCAGAAAGACCGCGGTTACAGGTTCAGCATTGCCACCAAGGGAGGAATTGTCATCGGCGGCAAGCGGGGTGAAAACGATAATTCAGAAGCCGCATTGCGCAAGGCGCTGGAGGGCTCGCTGCGGCGTTTGGGAGTTGATCATGTTGAACTTTACTATATCCACCGCCGAGACTGGTCAATTGAGATCGAAGATGTTGCATTGACGCTGGCAAAATTTAAGCAGGAAGGTAAAATCGGCGGTTTCGGTTTTTCGGAAATTGCCCCTTCTTCACTGCATCGGGCACACGCGGTGCATCCTGTGACGGCAGTGCAGAATGAATATTCGCTCTGGACACGCTATCCTGACCTGGGTATGCTGCAGGCCTGCAGGGAACTCGGGGTAGCCTTCCTGCCCTTTTCTCCTCTCGCGAGGGGAATGCTGGCTGAGACTTTCCCTGTTCCGGATGAGTTCCTGGAGACAGATTTTCGCAGAAACCAGCCCAGATTCCTGGAACCCAATTTTTCCGCCAACTGCAGGCTGATTTCCGTCTTCAGGGAGTTTGCGCGTTCCCGCGGCTGGAATACTTCCTCCGCTGCACTGGCCTGGGTTTTTGACCAGGGAGATCACCTGATCCCTATTCCAGGCACACGCAGCGCGGCGCATCTGAAAGAATGGGCGGGGGCCTGTGAGATTGAATTTACTGACGAAGACAGGGCAGAGATTGACAGGATTCTTCCCCCGGGCTTCGCCCATGGAGACCGTTATTCAGATCAGCAGATTGTGGGGATTGAGCGGTACTGCTGAGAAGATAAAATTAGCCCCCACTCACCGCACCTTCGACTCCACTCAGGTATCGCGGTCCCCGCTCTCCCCGAGGGAGAGGGTATTAGACAGCGAAGTGGTACCTCCTCACCCAAGGGAGAGGGTAATGGTGTGCGCACTGGTTCTCCCTCTCCCCGCGGGAGAGGGCCGGGGTGAGGGGTTAGTACGGAGGTGAAAACAAAAACCAAATTTGTCAATACTGATGGTCCTCTAAAAAGTTGTCATTCTCGCGAACGCGGGAATCCAGGGGTGCCCCGCAAATCGTGTTCCTGAACATTGCGTTGGGCTGGATACAGGAGCAAGTCCGGGATGACAATACGGATTAACGGGGCGTTTGGATGGAACACGCATCAAGTACGGAAGACAAAATTGATTTGTATATGTTCTTTGTTTCTGACTAGAATTCTGTAACAAGTATAAATCAAACAACAATTTCGGATAGAATTCATGGCTCAGGCAGCAGAAGTCTCTTCATTTACGGAGGTGAAGCATCATAAAAATAATTCAAATCTCCACAAAAGAACCCCCTCCAGGGAAGAGGACGAGCTGCTGCTGTCCAGGATGCCCAGCAGCCTTCATGCGGCTAAACTCAGGACACATGTTCAGGAAGAAAAACTTCACACTTACCACACCCCTGTTGAATTCTCATGGAAGCAGTTCTGGGTAACCTTCATTTACGAAAGCCTCCCTCCGGTGCTGCTGGCGCCCATTGCGGTGCTGCTGATCGAACGCTCGTTCACCAGGGCATGGCATGTGATGAATCACCGCTGCCTGCTGGTGTGTTCACGTAAACACAATTCGCGTGCCCAGCATATCTTTATGTGGGTGCTTTTCTATCCAATGATCTGGCTGGTCACCGGCGCCTTGCTGCTGAGGCTTTTTGCTCCTGATCATCTTGTACAGAACGTGGATACTTTTCAGATCGTGTTGGCCTACCTTTTTACATTTGTACGCGGTTTGATTGTTTCAATCAAGTACGGCTACTACCGTCCTGAAGATTATGCGCAGCTCAGCCGCCCTGCACCCCATTGGAGCGAAGGTAAAACCAACAGACGCCTGGTGGGATCCGGATGGACTAATCCCGGAAACTTTCCTGGCTTGATTGAGGATGAACTGACCTGCGCCATGGATGAAAACAACGTGGCCCTGCAGGGGATCTCTTTCAAAATGGACCAGAAGACAAGCGAACAGCTGCGCAGACATCAGACAGATGAACTGTTCACGGCGGAAACGTCCGCCAATGAAAAGGATGAGGTCACCGGAGGTTTTGTGCTGCATCAGATCCTGAGCAAGGTTTACACCACCAAAATTCCTGCTGTTTACGGGGTGATCATGCTTTTGACTTCATTAGCGATCATGCTGCTGCCCATCATCTTCAGGATAAGTTATGGCGTGAATGTATTTGGTGAAACTGCTATGGAAACAATTATCTTTATCGGCTGGATACCGGGATTTTTTGGGAGTGCTGCTTTGATTTTTTTCGGGTTTGTCTGCGCCCATGATTTCAAAAGAAGAACCAGCACACTGAAAAAACTTGGCAAGTTGATCGAATATCCCGGACTGCTCATGAGTGAGTTTTTGTACCACAGACCGCATCCGGAGGAGAAAGACAAAAAGAAGCAGAAAGACAAAACCGTGCCGGAAAACAAACCTGAACAGAACGACAGGGGAGATCCTTACCTGTTTATTGATTTGAAAAAGCCGGCCAATGTCTTTGCCTGGATGATATGCCGCAAAACGCTGCGTTCATTCGGAGAAGGCTTTTACCTGCGCATCCAGGGCTACACCTCCGTTCTGCTGAGCTACGCGATCTGCTGCGTGCTGTTCCTGAACTTAATTGCATGGACACAGGTGCGGCACCATGTATCCACAATCTGGCTGCTGATCCTGATCGTGGTGGCCATTTCTTCTATTTCCGTCTATGCCATCTCCAGGGCCACCAAACTGCAGGCTGTCAGTTCAGTGCAGCGAGACCAGGTACAGAAGGAATTGTTTTTCCTGGAAAAGGAACTGATGGACGCGGAGAATAAGGGGGAGACCCTGGAGTTAAAGCAAATCAACCATTCCAAGGTTTTACTGCAGCAGGTGGATGAATCAATCAATTTTCATGAGTTGATCCACAAACCAACCAAGGTGATGGGTTACTCCGCAACCCAGAACGTAATCAGCTCCGCGCTGGGTATAATCCTGACCGGATTTGTGCTGGCAGTTGAGGGGTTTTCCGGCTCAGGCATTTCATACGATATCAACGGCTGGTTTAATTATTGAGATTAAAACCGCTGCTTGTAAAGTACTTGCCACGGACTTACCTGATTTGAAAGTTGAAACTGCTTGCCCCTCACCCCGGCCCTCTCCCGCGGGGAGAGGGGGGACCGCGATACCTGAGCGGAGTCGAAGGTGCGGTGGGTGAGGGGAAATAATATGTATATAACTACTTACAAAGCATCCAGTTAACTCTATGCAAACAACTCCCTTGCTGGAAATTTTCAGTGATTTCGTCTGACCATGGTGTTACCTCGTCACCGGGCGTGTCGAACGAATAAAGCAAAGATTCGGACTTAAACTGCGCTGGACACACTTTCCGCTGCATCCGGACACTCCGGATTCAGGATTGACACTGGAAAAATTGTTCCGGAAGAGCATCAATGAAATTGAACCAATGAAGCAGCGCATGTCCGGACTGATGGCGGAGGAAGGGCTGCCATACGGAAACCGCACCCACACCTTCAACAGCCGGATGGCACAGGAACTCTCAAAATGGGGCGAAGCCTTTACTGAAGGAGAATTGCTGAACCGCAAACTCTTTGAGGCTTATTTTGTGAAGGGAAACAATCTTGCTGTTACGGAGGTGTTGCTGGATGCTGTAGAATCTTCCGGACTTGCACGTGAAGAAGCTGAAGGAGTAATCATTAAACGGCGTTTCAGGGAGGCCGTGGACGAAGACTGGCAGCGTTCACGCGAACTTGGTGTCAGTGGTGTCCCGACCTTCGTTTTTGGAAACCGAGCGCTTGTGGGGGCACAGCCTTATACGGCGCTGGAGCAGTTGATTCGAACTAAATGAGGCACAGCGTTTAGTCATTCCGGACATAGCTCAGCAGAGAACCGGAATGCAGGGAAACTGCTGAAAATCATTATAACTCTCTAATTTCTGCACAATAAAATTACCTTGGGATTACATTTGTTTTAAGGAAGATAAGTGCAATTATTCGTGGTATAATTACATGTCTTTGTAAGCATTTTTTGTTCCTGGATTCCCGCTTTCGCGGGAATGACAGATAAGTAAAGACAGATAAAGATGGATACAACCTGCAAATACAGCGTAGGACAGATTATTCACCACCTTCGATTTGATTATCGGGGTGTGATCGTTGATGTCGATGCCACATTCCAGGGAACAGAAGAATGGTACGAAGAGATGGCCAAGAGCAAGCCTCCTAAGGACAAACCGTGGTACCATGTGCTTGTTGATCAATCCTACACTATGACGTATGTTGCAGAGCAAAACCTGGAAGCGGACCCCTCACCAAAACCCATCATGCATCCCCTGGTGGATCAATATTTCAGCCGATTTGAAAAAGGCAGCTACCAGGTTGAAGTCAGTTGAGCGGAATTCTCCTTAAACTGGAAATCATTCTTGGTTATGTATGCAGACAATACAGGTGTTTTCTTTTTGGAAGATAGATAAGACAAATTGAATTCATGAAGCAGATTCCAAAGATCATGCACGCGGTGCTGTTGACGGGGCACGGCGGTTTAGAAAAACTTGTGTATAAAACTGATGTTGAGGTTCCTGCACCTAAAGCTGACGAAGTTTTAATCCGGGTTAAGGGAGCCGGAGTCAACAATACAGACATTAATACCAGGATTGGATGGTACTCAAAATCAGTTACCGCTGATACAAACAAGGGCGGTGCTGCCGGTTTAGCTGAAGCAAAAACAGACGACAGCAGCTGGACGGGGAATCCACTGAATTTTCCAAGGATACAGGGCGCGGACGTTTGCGGCGAAATAATTTCAGTCGGTGCTGATGTCAGCCCCTCCAGGATTGGCGAAAGAGTGCTTGTGCGCACAATGCAGGAAAATCCGGATGCTGCCGCAAAAAACAGCTGCTGGACACTCGGCTCAGAATGCAACGGCGGTTTCGCGCAATATACTGCTGTCAGATCATCAGAAACATTTGCAGTCAATTCCGATTGGACGGACACGGAGCTTGCTTCAATCCCATGTGCATATTCAACAGCAGAAGGTTTGCTGCACCGCTCACAGGTCGGCCAGGAAACTGTGCTGATCACAGGAGCATCCGGGGGAGTAGGCTCCGCGGCAATTCAACTTGCAAAACTTCGTGGAGCAACAGTGATCGCCCAGTGCGCCGAGGAAAAAAGTGAAGAAGTTAAACAGATCGGCGCTGATCAGATTGTTTTCAGGGATACTGATCTGGCAGTTAAACTGGGCAGCAATGCTGTTGAAGTGGTGATTGATCTGGTTGGAGGGTCCAACTGGGCTCCTTTGCTGGATATTATAAAACCTGGAGGGAGATACGCAACGTCCGGAGCAATAGCCGGTCCGATTGTGGAGCTGGATTTGCGCACATTATATTTAAAGGATTTAACTTTATACGGATGCACCTGTCAGCCAAAAGAAGTGTTCAGGAATCTGATCGGATACATTGAAGGAAATCAAATTCAACCCCTTGTGGCCAAAACATATCCTCTGAAAGAGATTAAACAGGCACAGCTTGATTTCCTGGCAAAAAAATTCACCGGCAAGCTGGTGCTTGTTCCACCAGAAAAAAATCGCTGAATAGCACTTCATTCAATGATGTAACTTAAAAAGTTTTAATTAGGACTTCGATTGTCATTCCACGATCTTATCAAGAGCCTGTCCTCAACTTGATTGGGGAGCAAGTATTTCAGTTGCTTACTTGTTTATGGATTCCCGCTCCCCGATCAAGCCAGGGACAAGCTTCGCGGGAATGACAAATTGTTACAATACTGTCAATCAAAAAAGAAATATGTTATGAGTTCACGCAACGCTTATCTTGACGAGAAAATTTACGGCTATCTGCTGGGCAATTCATTGCGCGAGCCGCTGGTTCTGAAAAAACTGCGCGAAGAAACGCAGTTGATGCAGGAAGGAAGGATGCAGATCTCACCGGACCAGGGACAGTTGATGGCCATGCTGGTTCGATTGATTGGAGCAGTCAGGATTGCCGAAGTAGGCACCTTTACAGGATACAGCAGCCTGGCAATGGCGCTGGCGCTGCCGGAAAATGGCCTGATTGTTACCTGTGATAAAAGCCGCAAATTTACAGGAATGGCAAAAAGATACTGGAAGGAGGCAGGTGTTGAAGACAAGATTGAGCTGCGGCTTGGGGGTGCTCAGAAAACACTGGAAAAGATGCTGAACGAAGGTCTGGAAGGAACATTCGATATGGCATTCATTGACGCGGACAAAGAGAGCTATCCGGTTTATTATGAACAATGCATGCAGTTGCTGCGTCCGGGTGGTTTAATTTTGATCGACAATGTTCTCTGGTATGGCAGACCGGCAAACCCGGAAGCGAATGATGCTGACACGGTCGCCATCCGGAAGTTCAATAAGACTGTATACAAGGACAAGCGTGTGGATATCTCAATGCTGTCTGTCGGTGACGGCCTTACGCTTGCGCTAAAGCTCTAAACAAAAGAAACTCTGTTACAGTAATTGGATACTCAAGCAGTCAGAAGCATTGAAAATATTGTAACCTCGGTCCGTGTGCTGGAGGGTGGAGGCTTCCCGGTGCGTCGTCCTTTTCCAAATCCGGAACTGGACCAGGTTGACCCCTTCCTGCTGCTGGATCATCTGGGTCCTACTGAATGGGGTCCGCGTGAAGCAATCGGCGCGCCGGATCATCCGCACCGAGGTTTTGAGACAGTGACCTACCTTCTGGCAGGTGAAAACGAGCACAAGGATTCTAAGGGAAACCACGGTTTGCTGAATCCGGGAGATGTGCAGTGGATGACTGCCGGTTCCGGAGTTGTTCACTCCGAAATGCCGTCTCCGGATTTTTTTGAAAAGGGCGGCAAGATGCATGGATTCCAGATCTGGATCAACCTGCCAAAGGAGAGGAAAATGATTCCCCCGCGTTACCAGGACACTATCTCAGAAAAAATTCCGGAGGTGATCCTTGATGACGGCAAAAGTAAAATCAGAGTAATTGCCGGTGAATTCAATGGAGTAAAGGCTGTGATTGAAACCAACACACCCATTCTCTATCTGCATGTGATGCTGGAACCTGGAATGGGGTTCAGGCAGCCTGCTTCAGCAACAGACAACATCATGGCCTACCTGATTTCCGGAGAAGGTGTATTTGGAGAAGGAGAAAACACGCGGACAGCAGTTGAAGGTCAGCTGGTGCTGTTTGCCCATGACGGTGATGAAGTTTCTCTTCGCAGTTCCCAGGATTCCTCATTGGAATTGCTGCTGCTGGGCGGTACTCCAATTAACGAACCGATGGTACGTTACGGGCCCTTCGTAATGAATACAAAAGAAGAAATCTTTCAGGCTTTCCGCGATTTCAGCAAATAGCTTTTCAAATATTACTCCACTTCAGTATTGCTCTGAGTTCAATTGAAAGAGTCATGAAGAGGAATCAAAAGAATCCCTTAAGAAAATTCTGTTTACATACCTGTTTCCTGTTGCTATGATCTCACGTGATTCTTGATAAACCTTTAAATATTAAGCAAGGAGGATAGAAATGTCTATTAAAGATACATGTCATTGCGGTTCAGTGGAATTCACCCTGCAGAACGATCCGATGATGCATTTTGTCTGTCATTGCAGTGACTGCCAGAAGTTGTGGGGTAATTCCTTTTTTGGCTATGCATATTCCACCGACGACATCAGCGTTACGGGCGAGGTAAAAAAATATACCTATGAGGGGGGGAGCGGCAATCAACTGCATTTCGTTTTCTGCCCTGAATGCGGCAGCAAGTTTTATTCGCAGCCCGACCTGATCGAGGGAATGATCTACATTCCCTGTGGAATGCTCAAGGAACACTATGAGTTTGAACCGAGAGTGGAGATTTTCTCTGCGAACAAAGCCTCCTGTCTGGCACAGGTAAAAGTCTCTGCCGAATCCTATGAGCACAACGGTACGCTCGAGCGCATCGGCGAACTGCTGGAGAATCTCGAACAGAGATAAAAATGAGCGATCTAGAGCAGGAGATCGAGAAGCTCAAAAAAGAGAACAAGAAACTCTCTCTGGAATCCAAGCTAAGAAAATCGATGGCGGTCGAACTGGATCGTCAGAAGGAGTTGCTGCGCCAGGCTACCGAGGAGGTAGAAGCACAAAAAGAGAAGATTGAGGGAATCTCACTAAAGTTGTCACGGTATCTGCCTGTTCAGTTGTATGAGCAGATCTTCAGCGGTTCTTTGGACATTCACAAAAAGAGTGAGAGAAAAAAGCTCACGATTTTCTTCTCAGACATCGTTGACTTCACGTCAATCTCAGAACAGATCGAGGCGGAAGAGATCAGTGAGTTTTTGAGTTTCTACCTCACGGAGATGAGCACCATCACGGAAAAATTCGGCGGGACCATCGATAAATTCATCGGTGATGCCATTATGATTTTCTTTGGCGATCCTCAATCTGAAGGTGACGTGAAGGATGCAAAAAACTGTGTCGATATGGCCATAGAAATGCAGAAACGTATCGATACACTGCAGCCTTATATCCGCAAACAGTTCAGTTTCCCCACCAATCTGAAAATCCGAATCGGGATCAATACAGGATTCTGCAATGTCGGCAATTTCGGCAGTACCAGCCGTTTGGATTACACTGCCATCGGCAGAGCGATCAATGTGGCGTCCCGCCTGGAATCTGAGGCAGAGTCCGGCGAAGTGCTTGTGTCTGAGAACACCAAGATCCTGCTGGAAGATTTTTTTGAATTCTCCTCCGAGCGGGTCGTACACCCCAAAGGGGTACCCCATCCGGTGAATTGCTACAGCGTTTCCCATGAGAAATCGCTGAATCGGGAAAGCATTCTCGGGGAGTGCTTCAAGCTTGTGATCAACGACTCGAATCTGACCAATAACGATCTTGATACACTTAAGGCAATCGTTGCCAAATATGCAAAGGATCACTTCGAAGAAAAATCCGATGCTGGCCCGGAGTGAATCTGGACTTGGGCTGGATTCAGCAGCCTGTTGAGACTGAGTAGATAACACGAATAACTCGGCCACATGGAAATAAGATATAACAAAAACAAAATAAATAAGAAAAAATCATGAAAGAATCTTCCACAGAGGGTATTTTACAACATCCTTTTGAAAAAATTAGTTTGCTTCAACTTGCTTTTGGTGACGGCACTCCGAAAAAAGCTTTTTTCACTGCTTTGGTGGTTGGCAGTATTTTAACCAGCATCAATCACGGAGACATGATTCTATCCGGAGAATACCCCTACTGGCTGAAAGTTCTGCTGACCTATTGTGTCCCATATTGTGTTACAACCTGGGGAGCCATTACCGGTAAACTGGTGCGTCTGAGAAAAGTGAGTTGAAAGAAAGATAAATTGTTTTGAAAGGGTGAGAAATGAAAATTGAGGATTTCTTCAATCAGCAGAATGTAATTGAGCTTAGTTTCTTCAATTTTGAAAACGCCATAACTGCAGCATATTTCGCAAGGGAAAACCTGGAAATCGTCAAAGTTAATGATAATTTCCGTAAATTCTTTCCGGTGCTTGGAAATGTGAGTAACGCTTATTTCCCGGACGTTTTGACTCAATTGGGAGTAAGTGTGGAGCAGGTGGAGCAGTTTGTCCGGGATATCAATGAAAAGGGCTGGGTTCTAATTCCGAAAGTTCCGATTAATATGGATGGTAAAGAAAAAATTTATTCGCTTCTCTCAACCCGGACCCGAAACGATTCATTTTCTTATTTGAACGGTGTTCAAGGACAGTTTGTCGACCGAACCGAGGAATGGGCATTGCGCCGTGAACGAGAAGAGCTCCTGGAGCAGAAAATTCGGGATAGGGAACTGATCGAGAAAAAAACAAAACAGTTGGAAAATCTTGCCACCCGCCTGGCAAAATACCTTTCTCCACAAATCTATCAAAGTATTTTCAGTAATGAGGGAAAAACCATTGAAAAACATGCCCGGAAAAACTTAACCATCTTTCTTTCGGATATAGTCAAATTTACAGATCTTACAGACACCCTTGAACCTGAAAGATTGGCCCTGGTAATCAATTCCTACCTTTCTGAAATGTCTGCCATCGCTCTGGAAAGCGGCGGAACAATTGACAAATTCATAGGCGATGCGGTTCTTGTTTTCTTTGGAGATCCTGAATCAAAAGGTGAACGGGAAGATGCCCTTATGTGCATAGAAATGGGTTTGAAAATGAAGCAAAGGGTCAAAGAACTGCAAAAACACTGGAAAAAACTCGGAGTGGTAAAAGAAATTTCTATCCGGATGGGAATTGCCACAGGGTATTGTACTGTAGGCAATTTTGGTTCAGATCTTCGTCTCGATTACACCGTTCTTGGCAGTCCGGTGAACCTTGCTGCCAGGCTGGAATCGATGGCAGAACCAAATACAATGTTGATTGACGAAAACACAAAAAACCTGATTGAAGAGGATGTGGACTGCAAAGAATTTGACAGTTTCATCCCAAAGGGTTTTTCCAGAGAAATTCAGGTTTTCAAGGTTAACGATTTTATTTCCTCTAAACATCGTACTCAACGAAAAAAACTTTCACATACTGGTGAAAGGGTTGAGATCAATGTCTTTGATAGTTCTGATATTCATGCTGCCATGAAAGAACTCAGAGAGATACAGCAATATTTGGAAGAACAATTCAGGGAGAACAAATAAAAAACTTCTCATTCTCAGGATTCTTCATTGGAACTGCTGCTGGGCGGTACGCCAATTAACGAACCGATGGTGCGTTACGGCCCCCATGTTATGAACACAAAAGAAGGAATCTTCCAAGCCTTCCGGGATTTCATTAAATAGCGTCTTGTAAATACTTCAAATACAGCACTATACTCAAATTCAGGACATTCTGTCAGAATTCAATTTTATGCTTTTAAAGTTTTGGACTGTATGAGAAATTTGTTTGTTTTAATTTTTTGTATTTTTCTGTCCGGATGTGCTTCGGTTACAAACAGTGAATTAGAATTAGTAACAATCAAGGAGCTCAGTACTGAAGGAACAAATTACTTTGTTTCTCCGTATGGCAGAACAGAAATTGCTGCTTCAAATGTGATTCAGGGAGAGGGGAAAGTATTCCTGCCGAGGTCAAGAGAGAATTACGAGGCGACAGTGATTTGTCCTGATGGTGAGGAAATCGTCATATCTGTGGAGACAGGTTTTGATTTTGTAAAAGGATTATACCTTCCTTTAATTGCTACTTTGGCAACTTATGGAATTGGAATAGTTTACTCCATGACCAGCGGCTTGATTGACATTTATCAAAACAAGGCTTACTCAACTGATGATATTGTTCTGCCTGTTGGTTGTACAGAATGAAGTATTAACAAACTCTATATTTTACACAAGTAAGAATTATGATTTCAGCGTTTAATGTTCCAAACAGAAGCGTGGGTGTTCCACTGGTAATGATGGCCGGAATATGCTGGAGCACCTCCGGACTGATTTACCGTCTGATCGAAAATGCTTCACCTTGGCAGGTGCTTTTCTACCGTTCGCTGGCGCTGTTTGTGATGCTGGCACTCTGGCTCGGATATAATTATCGTCTGCGTTTTTTCAAGGCCTTCTCAAATTCCATCTGGATTTCCCTGATTGGAGGTGTGTGCCTTGGTGCGGCATTTACAAATTACATACTTGCGCTTGAGCACACCTCTGTTCCAAACGCGATGTTCATTCTTGCGGCTGCTCCCTTCATCACAGCATTGCTGGGCAGGGTAATTCTTGGTGAGATGATTACCGGCGTAACATGGCTCTGCATGATTGTGACCGCAGTGGGACTGGGAGTTATGGTAGGAGAAGAAGTCTCGCTGGGTAAAGGACTGGGAGAATTCTTCGCACTGTGTGCCGCTCTTGGTTTCTCATGCATGACAATCTCGCTGCGCGCAAATCACACAAATGATCTGCTGCCCACAATTTTTGTTGCCAGCATGTCGGCCACAATCTTTGCTTTTATTATGATGATCATCAGGAGCGACACCTTCATTCTGCAGACCATGGACTTGCTTTACAGCAGCGGAATGGGAATTTTCCAGATTGGCCTCGGGTTCGTGCTTTATACCTCCGGAGCACGCCACCTCAAAGCTGTGGAACTGACACTGCTGTCACTGACAGAAATTATTGCTGGACCGCTGCTGGTTTGGGTATTCCTTGATGAAGCACCTTCAAAAGCTGCTCTCTCCGGCGGTGTACTGATCCTGGGCGCCATAGTCGTGCTGGCTTTTTTGGGTTCAACTGCTGCCAAGGAAGAACCCGCAGTATTAGATTCTCCTGCCTGAACCTGCTGTTATCTTTAAAATTATTAGATTATGAAAAAGCTTCGCTGGGGCATACTTAGTCCCGCAAAGATAGGAATGGAAAAGGTGATCCCGGCCATGCAGCAGGGAGAACACAGCGAGATTGCGGCAATCGCCTCAAGAAATACCGAGAGAGCCAGGGCAGCCGCAGCAAAGCTCAGAATTCCGAAAGCCTACGGTACGTATGAGGAACTGCTTGGCGACACCAGCATTGATGCGGTGTACATCCCATTACCCAACCATCTGCATGTTCCCTGGACCATCAAAGCGCTGAAAGCAGGTAAGCATGTATTGTGTGAAAAGCCCATCGCCCTGACTGCTTCTGAAGCAGAAGAATTATTGGAAGAAACACGCAAACATCCCCAGCTGAAGGTGATGGAAGCATTCATGTATCGTCATCATCCTCAATGGCTGCGGGCACTTGAGCTGATCAATGAGGGAGGGATTGGTGATGTAAAAACAGTTCATTCTTTCTTTTCCTACTACAACGATGATCCCGGAAACATCCGCAACATGGCAGAGATTGGCGGCGGAGGCCTGATGGATATTGGATGCTACTGCATTTCGCTTGCTCGTCTTGTTTTTGATTCTGAGCCCCAAAAGGTTTTGGGAAAGATTGAATACGATCCTCAGTTCAGGACTGACCGGCTCTGTTCCGGAATTCTAGACTTTGGAAACGGGACTTCAACCTTTACCTGCTCAACTCAGCTCGTACCATATCAGCGGGTAAACATATTCGGCACAGAAGGCAGGGTCGAGATAGAAATTCCGTTCAATGCTCCGCCTGATAAGCCCTGCAGAATGCTGCACCAGCGCCAGGATAAGATTGAGGAAATTGAGCTGGAAATCTGCGATCAATACACAATCCAGGGAGATTTGTTTTCATTGGCAGTACTTAATGACACTGAAGTGCCTACTCCGCTGGAGGATGCGGTGGGAAACATGAGGGTAATTGAAACAGTAATAAAAAGCGCTGATGAAGAGGGTTGGCGCATGCTGTAACCCTGAATGCTGCCGGAACAATGATGCGAAAAATATCTGAAAACATGATTTATTTTCTGCTGATTTACCTGCTGGCCTGCGCGGTTATGTATTTATTCCAGAGAAAATTGATTTATTATCCCACTCCAAAAATACCGCATAAATTCAAAGAGATAAAACTCGCTAATCAGAATGAGACCATTCAAGTGGTCGTACTGAACGAGGGAAGAGATGAAGCAATGCTGTATTTCGGCGGAAACGCTGAAGCTGTGATTTATAACGCCGAAAATTTTTTAAAAGCATTTCCTCAGCACACGGTTTACCTGATGAATTATCGGGGTTACGGCGGAAGTTCCGGATGGCCTACAGAAGAAAGTATCTTTTCAGATGCATTGCTGCTGTTTGACAAGGCTCAGGAAAAGCATCAAACGATTTCTGTGATCGGACGCAGCCTGGGAAGCGGGGTTGCCGTTTTCCTGGCCTCAATGAGGCCTGTCAGGAAAATGGCGCTTGTCACACCTTATGACAGCATCAAAAGCCTTGGTCAGAGCAAATTTTTTATGTTCCCGGTGTTTTTGCTGCTGAAGGACAAATATGACTCACTGAGCAGGGTGAAAAATATAAAAGCGCAAACACTCGCACTTGTGGCTGAAAACGACGAAGTTATCCCCAACAAACATTCAATGCGGCTGATTGATGAATTTCCACCGGAACAGATTACTGCTGTAACAATTACTAATTCCGGACATAATGACATTTCATTCGGAGAGGAGTATTATCAGCAGCTGAAAGATTTTTTTGAATACTGAAAAGTTATGAAATCTGAAACATGAAGGTTTCTTTTTGGAGCACTAATCAGTAAGTCCGGTCAATATTGACCGGATTTTCTAAAACTGCTCAGAGTAGTTTGTAAAGTTTGATTATCATAAAAATTGATGTTCTCTTAAATAACGGAAGTCCATTATTTAAGATTCATTCAAGTTTCTGGATTCCCGCTTTCGCGGGAATGACAAAAGAGGTCGTTATTTTTATTTATTACGTCTTCAAAAAACTACATTGCTAGAGGTTTTGCTATGGAAAAACAAATTGATTTTTATTTTGATCTTGTCAGCCCGTATTCGTATGTAGCATCATTGCTGATTGAGGGTGTCGCCGAACGCGGCGGTGCTGAAGTAAACTGGAAACCGTTTTTGCTGGGAGGCGTTTTCAAAGCAGTGGGTACTGATAATGCCCCCGGACTGCATCCGGCGAAAAAACCATATCTGGATAAGGATTTACAGCGTCTTTCGCTGTATCATAAGATTCCCCTGAAAATGCCCCATGATTTCCCAGTGCGTACTGTGCTGGCCATGCGTGCGCTATGTGGTTTGCAGGCAGATGAAATACCTCAGGCGGCACACACGCTTTATGAAGCCTACTGGGTGAATAACCAGGACATTGCTGATCCCGATTTGGTCGCCACACTGATCGGCAGAGAGGCTGTTGAACGAGCGGGGATTCAGGAAGTCAAAGACGCACTTTTTCAATCAACAGATGAAGCAGTCAAACGCGGGGCGTTTGGCGCGCCGACATTTTTTGTAAAGGATGAAATGTTTTTTGGACACGACCGTCTTCCCCTGCTGGAGAGCCATTTGATTGGTGAGCTTTAATGAATAATTATGCTTTTTTCTTTAAATAATAACAGGATACAAAAATGTCTACTTTAAGTGATCGTCTGGAAAATAAAGAAATAATTTTACTCGACGGCGGGGTTTCCACTGAGATTCAGCAACGCGGGGTGTCAATGGATGGTGATGTCTGGAGCGGAATTGCCCACAGGACGCATCCCGAAATTACACAGGAAGTACACGAAGATTATATCCGTGCCGGGGCTCAGGTAATTACAGCAAATACTTTTTCCACAGCAAGGCATGTGCTTGAAAGCATTGATCTGGGAGACCAGGTCAGGAGTATAAATGAAGAGGCCGTTCAGCTGGCCAGGGTGGCACGTGATAATGTTGCAGATGATGAGGTTTGGATTGCAGGCTCAATCTCAAGCATGGCTCCATTCAATAATGAGGAGGAAGTGGCAGTGGGAGAAAGTGTCGAGAGCAACTACAGGGAAATGGCAGAAATACTTGCAGAGTCCGGAGTGGATTTGTTTATTGTGGAGATGATGAGGGAAACAGTAAATTCCATCCTGATCATTAAGGCCGCTCTTTCCACAGGTTTGCCTGTCTGGATCGGCTACAGCGCCATGATGGCAGATGACGGAAAAAGCGTGATTAACTGGCGCTGGAAAAATGTGAAAAGCAAACCACCCACAGGTGATTTCGAAGAACTGGTTAAAGTCACAGCAAAGCTTGGTGGAGATGCCGCGGGGATCATGCACAGCCAGGTCAGGGATACTGAACCTGCACTGGAAGTTATGAGCAGGCACTGGAGTGGACCTAAACTGGCCTATGCTGAAACGGGTGCACTGGAAAAACCTAAGTGGAATTTTAAGGAAATCTGTACACCGGAAAAATATTCTGAAGTGGTAAAAGGCTGGATCAGCAGACATGGCGTACAAATTGTGGGAGGCTGCTGCGGAACCGGACCGGAACATATCCGTATTCTCAAGGAACAGCTGCCTAAGCATCTACCGTCATGACCAGTTCTGATAAAACAGCAAGTTGCCCTAAACCTGAATAATTTAATCAAAGCAGTATTTTTCAAAAGCGTTATGGATTTCGGTACTGTAATTTATGAATCAAAGGACAGGGTTGCCACTGTCACGCTTAATCGTCCTGAAAGATTAAACGCAATCAGTGAAACAATGCCGGAAGATATTGCTGCTGCTTTTAATCATGCTGCCAATGACGATTCAGTGCATGTTGTTGTGCTCACAGGCGCGGGACGAGGATTCTGTTCCGGATATGATTTAAAGTCCTTTGCAGAAATACCGGGAACAAATCCGGGGATACAGGAAATGCCGTGGGACGCAATGATTGACTATAATTTCATGAATCGCTGCACGCAGAACTTTATGACAATCTGGCGCTGCAGCAAGCCTGTGATTGCCAGGATAAATGGAGATGCTGTTGCAGGAGGCACCGATATCGCTTTATGCAGCGACATAACCATCATGAATGAAAAAGCCCGCATAGGTTATCCTCCCGCTCGTGTATGGGGCTGTCCCCCCACTGCCATGTGGGTCTATCGTTTAGGGCTTGAAAAAGCAAAATACATGCTTTTTACAGGAGATCTTGTGAATGGCAGAAAAGCAGAGGAAATGGGGTTAATTCACCAAGCAGTTCCCCTCAAGGAGCTGGACCGGACTGTACGGGTCCTGACTGAGCGCATCAAGGGAGTGCCCAAGAATCAGCTGATGATGATGAAAATGACCGTTAACCAGGCTTATGAAAACATGGGTCTGGCCAGCTCCCAGACAATTGCAACACTGTTTGACGGCATTGCCAGGCACAGCCCGGAAGGAGTACAGTTCAAACAGCGTGCTGAAGAAGTTGGCTTCAAGCAGGCTGTTGCCGAGAGGGACTCCGGTGACCCAATTCCGGGTAGCAGGAATTGAACACAGTCAGAATAGGCCCGCAAACCTGCAATAATTTCGGTGAAAAAACGACTTAGTAATGGTGAGAGTATGGAAAAATTATTTTATTCCATCTTCCATTGATCGATATTTTCCACTTCTTTTAATTCTTCAAGTACCTTAGCTTTAAAACTTTCATCCAGATTAACAAGCTGGACCTGTCTAACTCTTTGTTTTTTCATTGCCTCTCGATCAGCTTTTCTTTCTTGTTCCTTCTTAATTCTCTCAAGGTTCCTCTCAGCATCAGTCATCTTCTGCTGCTGCATTTGTCCTGGTTTAGGTTTAGAAAGTTTAGATACTGGCTGCTGAAATAAAATCATTTTATCAAGGATGGTGATGCTGCCTTTCTGCAGTTCAAACTCCACCTTATCCTTCATCTTTTCCGGACGCGGCTTACCGCCCAGCTTGAATCCGGGCTTTGCTTTCCTGATCATCCTGGTGATTTTGTATTTACCCGGCTTGAGCTGGGTATTATATGAAAACAGCATTTTTGGATTTGGTTCAACTGTATGATTGATGATTTCATTTCCGGATGAACCCTTAATGGAAACATCCAGAGTATATACAAACTGTCCCAATGTCTGACGTGTTTCTACAGGTATGACCAGGATAGTCTGATTGGTTTCATCAGGAACCGGAAACTTCAGCGCGCATCCCGTGAGCAAAAGAGCTGTTACAATGATTAAATTCAGGACAGTTATTCGCATGATTTTGTCAGTATTTATTTTCAATTTTACACACATTTTCACCTCCTTTAATTAAATCCTTACCCTTAGTAAATAATAATCGATTTTGCATCTTTTGACTTTTCATAGAAGATACAAACACGATTTTCACAGGTCAGGAATAATTGAGCAGACAGTCCGGCACTACTTTCAGCCGGCGCTGATCTGTTTTTGATTAATTAAATTGACCTTGATAATGGCCGGTCTATTCCGGCGGCGGCCCCATGAACCTTTCACCGGATTCAAAATTTGGCGAAAGATCCAGGTTGGCAATTTTATATTCACCGCTTGCGGTATTTAGAATAACTGCCTTGCTGTCATTGTTGGGAATAGCATAGAGCTGGAACATACCTGCTGGAGGCGGTCCCATTTTCCCCTTATTCTGTGACGCGCCTAATACAAACACTAGGGCAACGCCTGACAGAACACCGATTATTATTGATTTCAGATCAAGCATAGTTTCTCCTTAGGCAGAGGTTACAGGTTTTGCTTATTTTTATAGTAAGCAAAATAATCCTCCTGAAACTATATGTCAATGGTTTTTTTAAGAACATTAACTTCTACACGAGGTAGAGTATGAGCTGAAAGAAAACAAGGAATATAGAGGTATCAGCTCAGCATACCTCTGATTATGCTCTACACCTGTTCTGTGAAATGTCTAATGAGAAAGATAATACAGTGTGCTATCATGACAATTTTGATATAGATTGCACACAGTATTAATTTTAATGGAGAAAAAAGATGAGCGCATATATAATCGTGGATATTGTTGTCAATAATGCGGAAGGATATGAGGATTATAAAAATCTTACTCCGCCTTCTATTGCCGCCTACGGGGGAAAATACATCGCGCGCGGCGGAAGAACGGAAAATCTTGAAGGAAATTGGGAGCCAAACCGTATTGTGATACTGGAGTTTGATAGTGTTGAGAGGGCAAAACAGTGGCTGAATTCAGATGAATATCGAGATGCCAGAGCACTGAGACATAAGTATGCCACAACAAAAATGATTGTGGTCGAAGGTACTTAAGCGGCTTCCATACTTATTTTTCTGCGATGCAGGTACTGATTCAGTTTCATGCGTGTCAGCATGTCAACATCACGGAACTTGAGGTGGATATCATTCAATCCACCTCGTGAAACCACATCAAGTACAGCTGCAGCCAGTTTTTTGCGCATGCTGGAATAAGGCAGATGAAAAAGAAAAACATCATCATTGTTAATTCCCTGCTCTGGCAGTTCTCCCAGCTGTACTTTAATTCCTCCGGCGCTCATGTCTTTGATAATTCCTGAAAGACGAATATACTCCCCCTTTCCAAGTTCCATCTTTTGTTCCATTTCAAACTGCCTTGCCGGTACCATTTCAAAATCCATTTCCAAATCAAGCGGCAGTCGTTCATGGTGACGAATATGTAATCGGCTGATTGTACTTGTATGCTTCAGGATCACTGCGTTCAAGTCCCTTACCAGCTGGCCTATGATTTTAAACTTAAACTCATAATCCGCATCATCAACACGACGAATCTTGCAGTACAATTCTGAAAACTGCTTCATGTTGGCAGGTCGAGTTTTAACTTTGGGCGGCTTTATATACAGTTGTGTCTCGTTTGATTCAAGAACAGTGCTCATGAAGATCACGTTTTTGTCCTTGTGGTGTATCTGACATTCCAGGTGTGTTCCCGGTTCAAGCATTTGTGTACAGGTGAAACCAACTTTGGTGTTCTTGAAAGTGAACTGCAATCCCTTGCGCAACATATAAATCCTATCAAGATCTGAATCAGTAAATCTTTCAGATTTTTTATATTCCCTGACTGTTTCTTCAAACTTTTGTGAAGACATAATAATCGGAACATGTATTGCGGGATCTTTGGTATTGGTTAATTTAATAAAAAATTCACGATCTTCATCATCCAGTTGTCTGGCTTCAAATTCTGAATCAACCACCAGCTGCGCCTGATCCTGTGCAAGTTTATTCAGCCCGTCTTCAACCTTCTTCTTGTGAAGATAACGTATAAGAATAATTCCACCAATAATTGATCCGACAAAGGAAAACGCCAGGAAATAGAAGCTTAAGGGAATTTCAGAGAGCGGCGGCATGGACTGCAGAATGTTCTTCGTCTCCAGGTCCTGAATAGTAAAATTCATATCCAGGGATCTTCTTTCAATCCCGGATAAGAACCACCAGCCAAAAATTATTACAATAAATCTCTCAAGTTTCTGAAGCATTTTTTCTGATACAAACATTGCTTTCACAGCTTTGACACTGCTGATAATTGTGTGTCTGAGAAGTATGTTTACGGAGAAAAAAATAATTCTTAATTCAATTCGGTATACGCATCCGTCATGCCAATCTGTCGATTAAATCGTAACTTCCCAGTATTTTGTAATTAAAATTCGTCACGCGCATGACATCAAGGCAGGCTTTAGTGTGTTCTGTGTTATAAAAATCCACATAAAACACATAAGCCCAGGGGGTATCTTTTGCAGGCCTTGATTCCAGCCGACAGAGATTTATCTGAAAAAGATTGAACACGCTCAACAGCTGATAAAGCAGACCCGAGCGATCTTCCTGAAATTCTACATAGAGAGTTGTTTTCTTTCGCGAATAATCAAGTATCTCATTTTCCTTGCGTGTGCGTACCACAAGGAAGCGTGTTGTATTATTATGATAATCCTGTATTCCAGATGCTTTCTTCCATTCCGGATGTGCTTCAGCATAAGAGGCAGGCACGATGGCAGCCACTGCGCCCTTCCCGGATTCTACTGCTTCAAAAAATTGAATCCCGGAATCAACGTTGCTTCTGGTTAATTGACTTTGTGCGTTTGGAAGGTTTTTCGACAAAAAATTACTGCTTTGTTCAAGTGCCTGGGGGTGAGCAAAACATAACTTTACATTTTCCGGTTCAGTGTTGGTCAGCAAAGCATATTCAATCAGAAGATTTATTTCTCCAAGAATCACCAATTTGTTTCTGACCAGCGAGTCCTGAACCTGGGCCACTGTTCCGGCAACAGAATTTTCAATCGGAACAACTGCCACAGAATCCGGAACTTCGGTCACCCTGACAAGAGCTTCAGCAAAAGTGCCGGTATAAGTTATATTGATTCCTGTGCTGTGGATTTTCCGGGCAGCCTCATCACTAAAAGTACCTTCCGGTCCCAAAGTAAAGATTTGGGTACAATTATTTGACAGCATTTAACCTGTGACTAAGAGGGAAGCAAGCCTGCGGTGTTGCTCATGTCCTCAGGCTGGATAGGATAATAGGGTCAGGCAGCGATTGTTTTTCCGGAACGTATACACTGAGCGCATACCCGTGTTTTTTTACGGTTTCCTCCTGCCTGAAGAACTCGTACTGTTTGTAAATTCGGCATCCAGCGTCGTTTTGTTCTGTTGTTGGCGTGGCTAACCCGATTACCATTAGCGGGAGTTTTTCCGCAAATTTCGCATTTTGATGACATTAGAATTCTTTCTGCTTAATATGTTTTAACTGAATTTTTGAATTAAATGTTAAAACTTTTTGTGAAAATTTGCAATTCAATATAATTCAGATTCCTCAGGCAATGACAGAGTCTGCTGTACATCTTGCTTGCCAGTAACTTCAGGGGAGGGAGGAGTCCCTGATTCCTCCTGCCGATCAGTGATAACTTTCACACTCTGGACAGACTTTCCGGATACCTTGTTACCCCTGGCCTGAATTCCTTTAATTGCAAGTTCATCCAACTCATATATTTCACTGGATTTACGAAGTCTGGGCCTTGGAACAAAGGATACTTCAACTCTAATTCCATCACCATGGCTCAAATGCAGGATTTTCGCGCCTTTTTTGTTTGGAAACAAATAATACTCCCGGTCGAGAATATACTTTTCTACACGGAATCGTTTAGCGTAACAAATCTGGCTTGCTCCTTCCCAGTAAACAATGTTGTGAACCTTCCTGGAATCCAGTTTTTCCACACTGATGGCATTCTTTCCAATAAATTGTTTTTCCGGAACACGGATAACCTGGTATGAGCCATCCTTGCGGATAACTACGATTTTGTCGTAAGCCGAGCAATAAAACGAAGTACTTCCGGACTTTACATTAAGTCCCAAAAATCCTTCTTTACGGTCCCAGCCCACTTTTTGCTTCTCTGCAACATCCCGAGCACGTATTTCGTCAAAGCTCTTGATTTTGGTGCGTCGAGGATAATCTGCCCCGTATTTTTCCTTTATTTTCTCAAGGTATGAGATTGTGTATCCGTTGATGTCTTTCAGTGATTTGTTGATTGAGCTGATTGTGACTTTTAATTTATCAAGTTCCTTCTGGCTTTCTTTCTGATCATATCGTGAGATACGCTTTATCTGCAGTGTAAGCAGTTTTTCAATATCATTCTGTTCTACCTGAAAAGGGAGGACTGATTCAATGTGAAGCACAGCTTTTCTGACGACATCCAGGGCTTCCTCGTAAGAATCGCAGGTTTCCAGTTTTTTATATAATTTTTCCCCTATGAAATACATTTCCATTCTGCGCTGATGCCACTTTCGTTTTGCCTGCTCAAGGGACAGCATCAATTCCTGCTTTAGCAAGTTTTTCAAGCGCAGGGTATTGAGCCGCAAAACTTCACTGACATTCAGCTGTGTCGGCTGGTTATTCTGAATCATCAGCATATTCACAGAAATGGAGACTTCACATTGTGTAAAGGCATAAAGTAAATTGCTTAATTTTTCCGCATCCATTCCTCTTTGAGCTTTCAATTCAATTTCAACTTTCTCTGCAGTAAAGTTGTCAATGGAGGATAATTTGAATTTACCTTTGTTTACTGCGTCCTGAACAGACTGAATCAATGACTCCGTGGTTACACCAAAGGGCAATTCCCGTACAGTTAATACCTTGTCATCAGTAACCTCGATTTTTGCACGAACACGAATCTTGCCATTGCCGTCTTCATATTCACCTGCATCCAGCACCCCTCCGCTAAGAAAGTCAGGCAGCAGCTTAAAGCGTTTATTGTTCAGAAAAGCAATTTGTGCCTTTATAATTTCATTGAAATTATGCGGTAAAATTCGTGTTGACATACCAACTGCAATGCCTTCCGCGCCAAACAACAGGGAGAGCGGAAGTTTGCATGGCAACACTACAGGCTCCTTATTTCTTCCGTCATAACTGTCAATATAGTCAGTCAACTCCGCATTAAAGAGAGTTTCTTTTGCCAGTGGAGTTAAGCGCGCCTCTATATATCTTGGAGCAGAAGCTGGATCTCCGGTAAGTAAATTCCCGAAATTTCCCTGTTTCTCAATCACATACTCTTTGTTGGCCATCACAACCAGCGCTGAGCCGATAGCCGCGTCTCCATGCGGGTGCAGCTTCATTGTATCACCTACAATATTTGCCACCTTGTTGAATTTACCATCATCAATCTCATTCATTGTGTGCAGAACGCGGCGCTGCACAGGTTTGAGGCCATCTTCAATGTCCGGAATAGCACGATCCTTAATTACGTAGGATGCGTACTCCAGAAAATTTTGATCCATCAAGGGTTTGAGATATCTCATATTGATTATTCCGATTCAAGCATTGATTTTCTGTTTATCCATTATAATCCGCAGTTGTTTTTCATTAAAGCACAATCTTACAAGCAGAAGTGATGCCTTCCTGACTAAGTATTTCTTCCACAACTTCCGCAGGCAAATCATCATCCACACGTATCAGTGATAATGCCTCTCCACCACGTGTATTTCTTGCCAGTTGAAATTGATCAATGTTGCAACCATGCTTTCCTAAACATGTTCCCAGTATTCCCACCATGCCGGGGCGGTCCTGATTAGTTGTTGCTAAAATTGTCCCTTCTGCTTCAAATTCGCAGACAAAACTGTTTATCAATGTGATGCGGGGGTGGGGACCGCTGAATACTACACCACCAATGGCAAATTCCTTACCTGATGCTGAAAGAATGCATTTGAGCGCGCTTTCATAATCTGTAAAACCGGGATCTTCATGTTCCTCAACATGCAGTCCGACATTTTCAGCCTGGTGATCTGCATTGACATAACTTACATATTCCTGCCTGCTCTGCAGTAATCCTTTCAAAAAACACAGCCTTAAAAGCGTACCATCGTGCTTTGCCAGTTTTCCTCTGTAAATGATTTCTAAATGAGTTGGTGTAAATTCAACATATTGTGAGGAAAATACACCAAGCTTTTCTGCAAGCGAGGTGTAAGACGAAACCGGACCGCTGCCTATAACCTGAACACTGGGCATATTGACCGGAAAGTCCACAACTTCACCGCGGAGGGCACGCGGTATTTGTGTTGCGACAGATTCTGCGATTCTTTTTTGAGCCTCTTTAGTTGATGCTCCTACATGAGGTGACATTACAACTTGTGGGAAATCGCGGAAAGGATTTTCTATCGGCGGCTCAATCTCCCAGGTGTCAATTCCTGCTGCGGCAACTTTATCAGTTTTTAAAGCTTCCAGCAGCGCTTTTTCCTGAATTACTCCCCCCCGCGCTGAATTCAAAATCACTACTCCTGACTTCATGCGGCTGAATTCATCGGCACCAATCATTCCTGTTGTTTCCTCGTTTTTTGGCACATGCATGCTTATCACATCAGCATTGGAAATAAGTTCATCCCATGCGCATTTTTTTGCATGATGACGTTCAAACACCTCATCCGCAACATACGGATCATAAGCCAACACCTCCATTTCAAAGGCTTTAGCGTAGCGGGCAACTCGATGACCGACATTTCCAAGCCCAATTATTCCTATTGATTTCCCCATCAATTCTGTGCCTGTAAAGGCATGTCGGTCCCATTTGAGTTCACTCATGTGGCTGTGGGCAGGAACAATTTTTCTCATCGCAGAAAGAAGCAAACCTATTGTAAGCTCAGCGGCAGAAGTAGTATTTATTCCCGGAGTATTGATCACAAGAATACCTTTTTCTGTTGCAAAGTTTACATCAATATTCCCAACCCCGACTGCAGCGCGAGCAATAACCTTCAAATTTGGCGCATTTTCAATAAGTTCTCTGGGAATTGCTGTTTCTGAACGAGTGAGGATGCAGTGGAAATCTATAATTTTATTGAGAATTTCTGTATATGGAAGTTCCGGAGCATACTGAATTTCGATATCCTTTTCTCTACGCAGCATTTCAAGGCCAATTTCATGGATTGAACCGGTAATAAGAATTTTGAACATTATGCTGAATTTTTCTTAGTTTCTGCATGCAAACACTTACTGCAATATATCATTCCACATTTTTGCTGATGAGGCAAAATTTCTGGGAAATCACAGCAGATTTACTGCTCTAAAATACAGAAAACAAAGAGTAAATGTAAGAAAAAGGCTGGTTTAACAATGACTGAGAGAAGGAAGGGGGAAGTAAACGGGAGGGTATTTTTCTCCCGTTTATTTTCGCAAATTTCAGAGCCCTTTACGGATCATCAGCTCCTGAGGATTTAAGCGATGTATACAGCGTGTGCGAATGGCTATTTGACGAAAAGGGTAAAGTATTTTCTTTTTATTTTCCATCTAGTGCTCCCGTAATTATGTGGTTTAAATCAATGATAAATGTAGTTCTGATAACTATTTCATCAGACTCTTGCACACATCTTGAAAGATGTACTAATAGTATCGGCAAAACTGGTAATTGCTTGAATGGTTTTTTTCTTTAAAGAGGTAAAAAAGGGGTTATGGCTAGAGGAGGCTTCCGGGAGGGAGCAGGAAGAAAAAAAGAATATAACGAGCCTGTTAAAAAAATTCTATTAGGACTTCCAGAATCTGTTTTAAAACAGCTGGACAGTTATGCCTCCGCAAAGAAACTGTCTCGTCCTAAAGCTGTGGCAATATTAGTGGAGCAAGCTATGATGGATCAAAGTGGCAATCTGGCAATACAGTAATTTTTCTCCTCATTCAGTTTAATTATTCGCAGTTTTCGTCAGCGTAACAGCTTCCAACTCCTTGATTTTTCGAACAGCTTCCTGAAAACGCTTCCTTGACCTTCTGCTCTCCCACAAACCCAGAAGAGTAATCGAAGTAAATACCATCACAACTAAAACAAGTCCCATTTACCTGTTATCAATCAAATTAGTCTGTAGTACTCTGTCATGGTCTCAATGGGCATGCAAGATTTCAGCAAAGCATGAACTGCTTCTTCGCTAATCTGAGCTTATAATCAAAATAAGTGCAGAAATTCCGTAATAAACAGCAATTCCTCCCAACATCCAATGCACCAGTTTGTGTGATCTTTTCTGCGTTTTTTTACGTCCTTTCCACCAAAGATAAATTGTTCCGATGATCAATAAAGCAAGAAAAATTCCTTTTAGTCCCATACTATTACCTTTTCATGTCGATTTAGCCTTGCTATAAAGTACCGGATTCAAACTTTCATCGTTATACATTTTCATTTGCTGATACACCTTAAGTCTCTTTTTACCGCTGCTTAAATCTGCGAGCAGCTGCTCCAGGCACTCTTTTAGATCATTACGCTGCTCCTGCAATACCGAAAGTTTCCCGGAACATCTTTGGCGATGCTCATCTTTGACCTCCTTACGTTGTATTTCTTCGTCCATGTGGTAAATCTTAAGGGCATTTATTGAGAGCCGGTCAATAATACTTCCAGGAGTTTCGCTGTTAATTTCAGTATCCTCGGAATTTTTCACATTTTTGCTGTTTAGCACATCAAGTAGAAATTGATCCATTTGTTCAATCATATCATTCCGACGCTGGTTCAAAACATCAATTGCACGTTTTACTGCAGCAATCATGGAATCTGATGCATCCGGATCACGTGCCAAATCTTCCTGGTGCCATAATTGGAAATTAACACTATGCTGCATTGAAACAAGGCTTTGAAAATCATCGGCATCAGCATAATCAAGCTCAGGCTCCTGGCTGTGCCACTGCTCAACCTCTTTGAGCTGCTGTTCAAGCAGCTCGGTTGTTTCAAACATAAAATTCATGAATAGTGTTCTAACTCAAATTATTTATCATGGTTTCCAATTCATTCATAACAGCATCAGTACTTACGCCCTTCAGGCACTCCAGATTACACTTTGGATAGACGCATTTATTTTTGCATCCGGGGTCAAACTCCAGTGTGCGGTGCAGCGTCTGCTGAGGGGGCGTCCAGTTAGCAACCCATGTTCTGCCAAAAATTGCCATTGATGGTGTACCTGCTGCAACGGCAAAGTGTCTTATCCCATTGTCATTGCCAAGATGCAGATTAACTTTTTGCAGAATCGCGAGAGTTTCAGACAAAGTTGGCACATCATACTCATGCAACGCTGGCATTGTCATTGCGGATTGCACAGCTTCGATAAAATGCTTTTCACCCTGACCAAACAGGAACAATATCTTTGCACTGTATTTTTCCACCAGCCAGTCTGCAACCTCAGCAAATCGTTCCGCCGGCCAGACTTTGTATGGCTGACGTGAAACCGGAGACAAAGATACTACATAATCAGTTTCTGTTATTCCCAGTTTCCTAAACAAATCTTCAGCATAATATCGATCTTTCTCCTCTGCAATAAATTCGAGTCCGAAATCCTGAACGGAAATTCCAAGCGGTTTCAGCAGCTGCGACTTGTCTTGGGCCGCATAGGTCACCTCTTCAGAAATCATAACAGGATGTGTGTAGGCCCAGCTTCTGCCGCGAAAATCAAAACCAATCCGCATGGGAGCCCCGCTACAAAATGTCATTAAGGCGCTGCGTGGATTTCCAAAAAAATCAATCACACAGTCAAATTTACGAGAGCGGAGATTCAGAAAAAATTTTATTGAATCTGTGAGTGGTTCAGACTTACGGTGAAGAAGTATTTCGTCTAAATGAGGATTCTCCCTCAAAACCTGGTCAGGAGGAGATTCTGTAAGAAAGGTAAAATGTGCATCAGGGAATGTTTCCCGCAACTGCCTTATTGAAGGTGTTGTCATCAATACATCACCAATCCTCCGCAATTGGATCAATAAAAAATTCACTGAAACAATACCTTTATTCCAGATCGGTCAGATCTTTAAGTCGTTCTTCTGTTGAGGAAATTTCTTTTATTTGTGCACCGAGTTTTTCACCAACCATCACAGATTTAGCTTTTGCAATCTCTGCATCATTAATGTAAAGCTTAAAATCTTCATTCACCATTGTGTTTAGTTCCAGCATCGAACCTTGTCCAAGTTTGAGAATATCTTCAATATCCATCCTGCATTCACCCAAAACAAGTCTCGCGGTAACAGGCATTTCCATTAATTTCTGGAATTGTGGACCAGGCTGTTTTGGTGTTTTACTTTCTTTTTTATCGCTGCTCATTTTACTTTTCTTGAAACTGAAGATAACCGCGGTACAAATTTAGCTCGTATTATTTAAAAGATTTTGGTACTGTCCTACATTCAACACTTAAACCATACCGCCTACTTTAGATCAGAACAAGTTGAATTAATCCAAAAATATATTAGTAAACCATGTCTCCAAAACAAAAAACTGCAACCAAACGACACTCAAACGGACGTCCAAATAAGAGAAACCTGAAAAAACGCAACAGGCAAATTCAGGAGAATATAGGACTTCTCCAGACACTTTCCCAGAATTGATGAATACTCCGTTGAGTTTTGAAAACCTGGTCCCCGAAAATATCAGCAAAAAACTCAACTGCGATGGGGTTTCATTTTCAGAACTTCGTCAGTTCTGTATTACTCCGGAAAAATTAACTGAAGCTATTTACAGTTTGTGGCGCAGCGGAACTATACGAGTTGAGCGAAACTGGAACGGCATCCTGCACGTGCCTGAAATTGTTCTTTATAGCAACAGTGCCTGTCTGCTGCCTGATGACCGTATTTTTCTCGAATCTTCCAGCTCCGGAACTACATGGAAAGTTGCCACATGGAATGTGAATTCTATCAGGACTCGTCTGCCGTTGCTCTTAAAATGGCTTGAGGAAAAAAAACCGGATGTGGTTTGTCTGCAGGAAACAAAAGTTGAAGACAACCAGTTTCCGGTTTGGGATCTGAATCAATCCGGATATGAATCTGTATTTTACGGACAAAAGTCCTATAACGGTGTGGCTATATTGTCCAAGCATGCGATCAGAGAAGTTCAAACCGGATTTCGCAGCGGCTATGATCCGGAAAACGCCCGACTGATTAAGGCCACAGTTTCCGGTGTAAAGCTGATAAATGTATATGTGCCGCAAGGACAGACAACTGAATCAGAGAAATTTCAATATAAACTAAATTTTTTTCAGGAATTGATTCATGAAATAAACAGTGAAGAAGATTCAAACAAACCAATCGCGATAATGGGTGATTTTAATATTGCTCCAAAAGCTGAAGATGTCTGGGATGTGGAAGTAATGTTGAACAGAGTAAGCTTTCACCCAAAGGAACACGCGCTATTGAAAAAACTTACTGATATTGGTTTCATTGATATTTTTCGTAAATTTGATCTACGACCGGGACTATTTTCGTGGTGGGATTTTAGAACCCGTGGTTTTGAACGTGGTGAAGGCATGCGGATTGACTATATTCTGGCAAATTCTGTTTTGACTTCCTCATGCCAAACATGCATAATCGACTTAGCAGCACGAAAACAAGATCGACCTTCCGATCATGCTCCGGTCATAGGAGAGTTTAATCTTTGACCTGCAAATATTTTACACATTGCGGTAATTATGCATCGTGCAAGATCTCTTAAAATTTTAACAATCTGTTGCCTGCTTCTTGCATTAAGTACAGGACATGTTTCAGCAGCCGTTCCGGAGGAGCGCCCTGATGCATTTTCAATGGTAATTGATGTTCCAGTTCGTGTGATCGGTTTAGGACTGGCAGTGGCTGGCACAGCATTTTTCATAGTGGCCCTGCCATTTGCGCTGACTTCCGGCAGTACTGGAGATGCCTGGGACGCTCTTGTGGTTGAACCTTTTGAATTTACATTTACTAGGCCTCTTGGAAAATTTGAGGATTGGAGAAGTCCTCCGGTGTCTTCAGATAAGTCTGAATAATCAAAACTATCTAATTAGGAGATAACATGATTCGTAAAATATTAATTACTCTAATTGCAGCAACATCTTTGATTTTTTTCAGTACCCAGGCGTTCGCACTTATATCATTTAGTGTTGGGGTTCCATCGTCCCATACTTTTACAGGTAAAGATTCAAGTGGAAATGAAATCAAGGCCGATGGTGTAAGCGGCACTTTCATACAAATTGGTGTGCCAGTCTTTCCCGGAATCGGCATGGATAATATTAAAACCAAATTAAAGGATTCCCAGACTCATGTAGTTACTACACTATATAATTTATACTACCTGCTTCCAATTCCTATCATAAACCTGACATTGGGCGCAGGTGCCGGCAGCACAAAATTAGAGTGTGATGGTTGTTCAGCTGTTTACGATAAAGGCTCAGCAACACAGATGTATGCCAGCCTGGGTTTTCCAATCATCCCTTTCTTTGACTTGCATCTCAGTTACCGTTCTGTTTCAACAAAGATAAAAGGAAAATCAGGCGGTTCCCAGGACGGAAAAGAAGATGATTATAAAGGCAATGTGATGGGTCTTGGTATCATGTTTAATTTCTAAGATTTTATTTACGTGCCGAATGTTGAACAGGACAAAACAGCTAAATAAACTGTGTTTTTCATCCTGTTTGGTAATTGGATTTATCTTACTGACTTCTACAGCAAAAGCACAATTCATCGGCATAAATGTTGATGCCGCCATCGCATATTCCGCTGCCCCCGGAAGTGTTTCAGGGGGATCCGTGGGAATCACCCATCCGGTTCCGTATTTTCCAAATCTCGGGGTTTCAAAACTTAGTTTTATCGAAAAACAAACAAAAACATCAACATCAACTCCAAAAACTGAGCTTACTCTGGTTACAGACACTAAGATTGAAACAGTCAATTTGTTTTACAACATACCTTTTCCGGTAGTATCGATTGCCTTAGGCATCGGCACCGGCACTATGAAGACAGACACTGCGGTTACAGAAACCAGCTCGAGTTCATCAAACTCGAGTTCATCAAATTCAGATGATAGTGATTTAAGTACTCCTGTTTCAGAAGGATTCATTCACATCGGACTCCCATTCTGGAACATCATAGAATTTCATATTGGCTATCACGCGATGTCGGTATCAAAAATTGATCTGACCAGCAAAAGCGGGATCTCGGTTACAGACTACAGTCTTGAAAAAAAGAACTATACAGGTGGAATGACTACAATCGGAGTCCAAATTGCCTTTTAATGTTTCCCTCACCTTTTCCTGAATTCATCAGCTTTTTTTGCGTACAACAGTCTTCTACGCCAGATTATACTATTCTTCCGGAAGAATACTCATTTGCCGAAACATTAAGTTCAAATAAAAGGCGTGATGAATATACATTAGGCCGGATTTGCGCTCATCGGGCACTCTCAAAATTTGGCCTTGAGTCGGTACCAATTTTACGGAACGCTGAGACCAGAGAGCCTTGCTGGCCTGAGTCGGTCAGGGGAAGCATTACTCACTCTGATGAATTTGCAGCAGTGGCTGTTGGATTGAGCAAGGATATTTCCGGAGTTGGATTAGATTTGGAAAGTTTATCCAGATCAGTTAATTTCGGCATCAGCAGACATGTTTGTGTGGAGAATGAACGTGAGTGGCTGGAGTCACTTCCATCCAAACAGGCAGACCTTGCACTGCGCATCATTTTTTCCGCAAAGGAATCAATTTTCAAATGTCTTTTCCCTGTCTCAAGAACCTACCTGTCTTTTCAGGATGCAAAAGTAACTGTCAACGAAAATGAATCCCAATTTTCGTTCGTCCTTTCAAAAGCATGTGATGGTATAACACCGCAGGGATTTCAACATCAGGGCAAGTATTCTGTTAAAGGTACAATGCTACTGACATCAGTTTTTCTATGAATTTACCGTCTTGATATTTATTTTGGGTTTATAATCTTGTAAATATTATCAACCACTTGTAAAAATGTTTTAATTATCAACAATTTTTCCTTAATTAAATCAACATGCTGAACAAAGGTGTTGAATACTGTCTGACAATCAACAAGTTATCAACAATTATTGTTGGGTTTTTTTAAAATTTTTGATAACTTGTAGTTTATCAACACTGTTTCAACAAGTTATCAACAATTAAAAAAATCAAAAAACACCTTATATTTCAGTAAGTCATTCATTAATCAACAGGTTGTCAACAATACTACTAATGATAATAAAATAAATATGGAAATTACTTTAAAAAGAGAAGCATTTAGCAGTACTCTGCAAAATATAAATTCAGTTGTTGACAAAAGCACGACCAAACCAATTCTTTCTAATTTTGTAATCAGGACAATTGAAGGAAATAACGCGGATGTAGAGTTTTCGTCCACAGATTACGAGCTTTCACTTGTTGAACTTGTACCTGCGGAAATTAAGGAGCAAGGGAGCATCTGTGTTAACGCAAAAAAAGTTTTTGATATTGTTAAGGAACTGCAGTCTGAGGATGTTAACATACGTTCCACAGAACAATTATGGATACATATTACCTGCGGAACTTCAGAAACACGCCTTCCTTCAGTTGAAGTTGGTTTATATCCGCAAACTGTGCTGGAGGAACTTCCACAGTCTATGACAATAACTGTGGATGACTTGAAGCGCTGCATTGATATGACATTGTTTGCCGCAATTACAAACGAGTCCAGGCGAAACCTGATGGGTGTTTGTCTGCGCTCAACTGGTGAACAACAGACACGCTGGCTTTCTACTGATGGTCATCGGTTAGCGCAAATAGTTAAATCTGTTAATGATCTGGCTGTTGGCGAGGATCAGGAAGTAATTGTTCCAAGAAAAGCACTGACTGAAGTACGCAGAGTTGCAGAATTGTTTGGCGAAAGCGTGAATATAACATTTGATGATCGGGTAATGCAGTTTTCCGGAGGAAAGATCAGTTTTAAAACTAGGCTGATTGAAGGAAAGTTTCCAAACTGTGATCCAATTATTCCAAAGGACAACACGCTTGAAGTTCTTGTAAATCGGGAAAAATTTATCAATTCACTGAGAATTGTCTCATCTATCAGCACAGAAAAGCTGAGACCGGTAAAATTGATTGTTTCACAAGGAACATTAAAACTGGAAAGTGAGAAAGCGGATTATGGAGAGGTGGTTGATGAAATGGAAATCGGTTATGAAGGGGAGAGTTTTCAAATCGGCTTTAATTCCAGATACCTTTTAGATGTATTAGTAGTTATTGAGAGTGAGAATGTAAAGCTGGAGTGTAAGAATTCAATGAGTCCCACCATTATTAAATCACCAGAGGATGAATCCTTCTTATCAGTTATTATGCCTTTGAGAGTTGAATGGTAGTAAAACGGTTAATTTTCCCCCCCAAAAGATCACGGGAATAATACCGTAAGCAAACCGTTTATCGGAAATGATTGTGTATGATCATCCGAAACATAGAACTCTCACAATTCCGAAATTATAGCAGATGCATTGCCGAACTTTCTCCGGAATTAAACTGGATTTACGGCGTAAACGGCCAGGGAAAGACTAATCTGGTTGAGGCACTGTATTATCTGTGTAACCTTGAATCATTTCGTACAAAAAAAACCTCCCATCTGCTTCAGGAGAAAAAATCCGCTGCAGTCCTGCAGGCGCAGATTGAATCCAACAAGGTTCAGCATCTTGTCCATGTAAATTTATCTAAAAAAGGGAGACAGGTTATACTGGACCGTACCCCATTTCGCAAGGTATCTGAGTACATTCCCTCTTTTATGGCTCTGGCATTAACTCCGGAAGACGTCAATCTCTTCCGGAATGTTCCACACGAGCGAAGAAAGTTTTTTAATCGCATCATTGCATTCAGAGATGCTGTCTATTTAAAAAACCTTCAGGAATATTCAAAAATTGTCTCCCAGAAAAATGCTTTGTTGAGACAGGGAAATACTGAACAGTTGCCGCTCTGGAATGGCATGCTTGCCCGCTCAGCGGTTAAACTGATGCGGCATCGAAACAGTTTTGTGGAGCAAATTAATAATTATCTAAGCGACATTTTCCAGGAACTTTCAGGGCGCAGTGAAATACTGAAATTAAGCTATAAACCTTCCTTCAATACAGATAATTTTCAGGAAAGTGATTTTATAATGTTGTTGGAAAAAAATATGACCCGAGACTTGCAATACGGTTTTGCAGTGATTGGTCCGCATCGTGATGAATTTCACTTAATACTGGACGGAAAAAAGGACAGGGATTATTTTTCACAAGGAGAGTTCAGAATTACTAATTTGTCTTTAATAATGACAATAAATCGTTTATTATGTGATAGATATAGTTTTTACCCGGTTTTAATTCTGGATGATCTTTTTTCAGAACTTGATGATGTAGTGATTGAGTTTGTTTTTCAGTATTTTTTGAGATTAGGAAATCAAATTTTTATCACTTCAACCTCTGAACCGTTTAAATCCTCCCCAGGAAAACAATTTCAAGTTGCAAACGGGCAGCTTGTTTAAATACTCGCTGAAGTGAAATGCTTCAGCAGCACCTCTAAGGAACAACATGCAGGAAAATCAAAGCATAGAAATTACAGATTACGATGAATCAAATATTACCGTTCTACAGGGACTGGAAGCTGTTCGCTTACGTCCGGGAATGTACATTGGCGGTGTGGATAATACCGCGCTTCATCACCTTGTTTTTGAAGTTGTGGATAACAGCGTTGATGAAGCTTTAGCCGGTTTCTGTACTGAAATTCATGTAATCATCAACTCAGATGGAAGCCTTTCTGTGGAAGATAATGGCAGGGGGATTCCTGTCGGAATACATGAAGAAGAAGGTATTCCCGCAGTAGAACTGATCCTGACACGACTTCATGCCGGAGGTAAATTTGATAACAGTAACTACAAGGTATCCGGAGGGCTGAATGGTGTAGGTGCATCTGTTGTGAATGCTCTTTCAAACAAGATGATTGCAGAAATACACCGCGAAGGTTTTTTGTGGAAACAGGAATATAAGCAGGGAATTACGTCAAGTTCACTTCAGCAGATTGAGGAAAGTAGAAAAACCGGAACTCATATCACTTTCTGGCCGGATGATACTATTTTTGATCATGTGGTATTTAATTATGAAATATTAGCCCACAGGCTGAGAGAACTGGCTTTTTTGAACAGGGGAATACTTATTTCCATCAGGGACAACCGCAGCGAACGATTCCAGGAATTCAAGTATGACGGTGGAATAGCTTCGTTTATAAAGCATATCAACGAAAACAAAAATGTGCTTCACGAGGATCCCGTTTATTTTTCCGGCAAATCAGAAGATGTAGAAATCGAAGTAGCATTCCAATATAACGACAGCTATACTGAGCGTATTTATTCTTTTGTTAATAATATCAATACTATAGATGGAGGTACACATCTGACAGGTTTCAAGGGAGCGCTTACCCGCACGCTCAACAATTACATGATCTCTAATAAAATTACCAATGATTCCAAAGAAAATTTTTCAGGAGAGGATGTTCGTGAGGGGATAGCCGCAGTCATAAGTGCTCGCGTAATCGATCCTCAATTTGAGTCACAGAAAAAAATCAAATTAACCAATGTTGAGATAAAGGGCAAAGTTGAAACATTGATCTCAGAATATCTGGGAGCATATCTGGAAGAAAATCCTGCGGTCGCGAAGAAGATTGTCGCCAAGGCTATTGACGCACAACGCGCAAGACTTGCCGCAAAAAAAGCAAGGGAACTGACTCGCAGAAAAAACGTGCTTGAATTCAGCACTCTTCCCGGAAAACTGGCCGATTGCCAGGAATCTGATCCCTCTTTAAGTGAGTTGTTCCTGGTAGAGGGAGATTCCGCGGGAGGTTCGGCTAAACAGGGACGCGATCGCAAAAATCAGGCTATTTTACCGCTGAAAGGGAAAATCCTGAATGTGGAAAAAGCCCGTTTTGACAAGATGCTTACCAATGAGGAAATAAAAACCATTATTACTGCGATGGGAACAGGAATCGGCAAGGAAGAATTTAATCTTGAAAAAATCCGCTACCACAAAATCATCATAATGACAGACGCGGATGTGGACGGCAGCCATATTCTGACCCTGATTCTAACCTTCTTTTACAGGCAAATGCTTGAAATTATTGAGAATGGTTATCTTTACATTGCCCAGCCACCTTTATACAGAGCAAAAAAAGGACGTTCCAGCTTTTATGTAAGAGACGAAAATGAAATGACTGAACGGCTTGTTCGTTCCGCAAGTGAAACATTAAGTCTCAAGTCAAAGAACGGTAATACTATCAGTGGTGATGATCTTTTTAAGATTGCGCTTCAGATCAAACTCTACAGAACACATTATGATCGCTTGTGCTTTAACCCAAACCTGACCACCCTGATCAATCTGCTGCTGAAGCATGAAATTGAGATTGACCTGGGAGGAGCTGAACATATTCTGAACTGCATCAGCAGTTTGAAGAATATATATCAGGATTACAAACTTACTGTTGATCCTGAAAAACAGGGTAACAATGTTTTAATCCAGGTTAATGGACAGCAAATAGAGATTTCACTCAATCTGCTGGAAAACCTGAGCGCTTATGATTACTCCCAGATGTTTGAGGAACATTTGCGACTGAAAGCTGCTTTGGGCGAAGAAGGAGTAGTTTTGACTGAAGAAAAAGAAGAAGAAAGCCACTTTTTACAATCCTGGTTTGAAGTTCTTGATTTCATGATAAACTTTGGCAAGAAAGGCATGTATATCCAGCGCTACAAAGGTCTGGGTGAAATGAATCCGGAACAGTTATGGGAAACAACACTAAATCCGGAGGTCAGGTCACTTAAAAAAGTAATGGTTGAAGACATTGTAGAATCAGACGGAATCTTTACCATACTGATGGGAGACCATGTTGAACCGCGCCGTCACTTTATTGAAGAAAACGCCCTTCGAGTAAAGAATCTTGATGTTTAGCATCATTCGCAACAATCCATGTCAAGTCCACTCCCAGTTGCCGCCATTGTCGGGCGGCCAAATGTTGGTAAATCAACATTGTTTAACCGCCTCATCGGCCGACGCTCTGCTATTGTTGAGAAAAAGCCCGGAGTAACACGTGACCGAAATTATGGAAAAGCAAACTATCACGGCTTTGAATTTATTGTCATTGACACAGGCGGCTTCGAACCTGTTGCGGAAACCTCACTTATCCAGAAAATGGCAAAACAGGCACAACTTGCTGTTGAAGAAGCAGATTGTGTTTTGTTTGTTGTAAATGCCCAGGAAGGCTGGACACCCTCCGATTCAGAAATTTTCCGTTCGTTAGCTGAAATTGAAAGACCACTCTATGTTGTGGTCAACAAAGCAGATAATCAGCGCCTCGAAAATGAGAGCCTTGAGTTCCATCAGCTTGGGGTTGAAAAATTGTTTCCTGTTTCTGCCGAACACAATCGTGGGATAGAGGGACTGCTGGAGGAAGTAAATAAACGGGTTCCACTGTTACATCAAGAAGCTGATTCCGTACAAGAATTGCAAAGTCCGGAAATACCTGTTGCAGTTGCTGTGGTCGGCAAACCAAATGCAGGCAAGTCATCCATTGTAAATGCCCTTCTCCGTAAGGAACGAATGATTGTGGATTCTGTTTCCGGAACAACCAGAGATCCGGTGGACAGTCATTGTGTGTACCAGGGACAGGAGATTCTGCTTGTCGATACAGCAGGTATACGCAGGCGCGGAAAAGTCAACCAGAAGATAGAAACCTTCAGTATCGTTTCCGCACTCAGGTCAATAGAACGCTCAGATGTGACCCTATTGATAATAGACGCCGAGGAAGGAATAACAGAACAGGTTTTGAAAATTGCGGGTTATGTGAATGAACGCAGGAAATCCCTGGTGATTGTTTTGAATAAGTGGGATTTAGCCAAAGCGGCAGGCAAAACCATGAAGGAGGTTGAAGAAGAAGTTCACCATCGCTTGAACTTCATCAGCTTCGCGCCGATAATTTTTGTCAGTGCCAAGAGCGGGCAGCGCATTCCACAGATTTTTGACCATATTCTTCAAGTTCACACACAGTATGTACGGCGTATTCAGACATCTGATTTAAATTCGATCCTGCAGATCATTGTGAACCAGCATCCTCCGCCTTCTAAATCAGGACGACCTACCAAAGTATACTATGGCAACCAAGTCAGTGTGGCGCCGCCGACGTTTGTTTTCATGACAAACAATCCGGACAAAACCAATTTTGCCTACGAACGCTATATTTCCAACCAGTTCCGCTATCATTTTGGCTTCGAAGGGACGCCTCTGAAGTTTATCTGGCGCAAGAAAAAATCAACTCAAGGCAGGAAATCCGGAAAAAGTGCCTGAGCCAGCAGCTTTTGTTCCGGACTGTGTTTTTCATGAAAAATTTATCAGGTGAGTGAATCAGCAATAGTGCACTTCTGTAAAACGGCTGCGCAGCTGAACGACCTCATCTTTCACAACTTTTCCCTGAAGGCCGGCCTTCACCAAGGCTGCAAGTTCCTGCATGTCACCTTCTTTCATGCCATAGCGAGTCATTTCCTGTACCCCAATTCTTAATCCGGAAGGTTTATTCGCGTCTTTATCTCCGGGAAGCAAATTATAATTGGTGATGATGTTGTTCCGTTCTGCAAGTGAGCGGGCAATTGCTTTGGCTTCTCCAAAACTAGTTACGTTCAGTGCTAATTGGTGACTTTCCGTAAAGCCAAACTCCTGAGCTTCCACATTCACGCCTTCATCGGCAAGTGCCTGACCAAATGCTTTTGCGTTAGCAACTGTTTGCGCGGCATACTGTTGACCATGTGCAGCCATTTCACGAATCGCAATCAGCATTCCCGGTAGAGTGTGTAGATGGTGATTACTGGAAGAACCAGGCATCACACCTCGATCCACGCTGTTCCACCATTTCATTTCCTGTTCACTTCTCATGTTGCCTAAAATCACTCCACGCTGTGGTCCGGGAAATGTTTTGTGAGTACTTGCGTTTATGAAGTGTGCGCCCTCCTCAATTGGGTTCTGGAACTGTCCGCCTAATATAAGTCCCAGCACATGAGCGCCGTCATAAAGGATGGGGATATTTTTAGCACGGCAAACTTCAGCAATTTCCTTCACAGGCTCAGGAAATAGAAACAGGCTTTTACCGAGTATCACCATGTTAGGTGAAGTTTGTTCTACCAAATCCACACACTTTGGCACATCCAAATGGTATCCGTCTTCGGTGGTGGGCCAATAGTGTAAGTTGATGGAATTCTCACGTCCGGGAGTGAGGACTTTGCCACGGACTTGAATTCGCCGTCCCACAACACCAATTGGATTGTGACTGATATGTCCGCCGATTTCGATTGAGTTCACAATCACAGTGTCATCACCACGTAAAATTCCTAAAGCGACAGCAGTATTTGCCGCATTCCCACTGACCGGGCGCACATCTGCCTGAAGACATTTTGCCAGTTGGATCATTTCACTGGCAGCCATGCTCTCAATTTGATCGACGTAGCGGGTGCCTTCATAATATCTGCGATCTGTTTGATCAGTGTTAGGATGTCCTTCAGCGTAACGCCCCATAAAGTCGTTTACCTCGGCCTGCTTTACTGCTTCTGACTGCACATTCTCACTGGCAATCAAGTTGACGGTCTCTTTGCCGCGCCATTGATTCTGGCGATTGACAATGTCCAAAACATCAGAAATGTTTACACTCATTATTCTCCATTGTTAATTATTGACAATCCCGTAAAAAGTCCATTTATCGCAATTTATTCCCTTTAACATATTGATATTATTAGGGGTGGATTTTATTATTTAGACTTTCTACGAAACCATCATCATTGTTAATTGAAAATTATTTGTAGCATATAATTGCTCAAGAATTTACGAAAGCCGGTTTTATTAACAGTATTACTTTCAGTAATTGTTCAGTATTCAGGCAGATACTCCAGTTTGGCGCCTGTTTCCTCAATAGCTTTCTTTTCCGGAAGCTGCTTGTTACGAAATCGCTCGCCTTTTACCACAGTCTGTGGATGAATACACTTGATTAAAGAACTGGCATCACGCTCATTAAAAATGACCACTCTGTCCACTGCTTCTACAGCCGACAGCAACAAAGCGCGCTCACGCTCGTTAAGTAACGGAAGTTCCCCTTTTTGTTCTGATATACTACTGTCACTGTTGATGCCGACAACATTAAACCCTTTCAGGGTCTTCAGTTGATGCAGGAACTTCAAGTGTCCTGCTGAAATATCGTCAAAATATCCATTTGTAAATATAACAGGTAAATCCCGCGGCAAGTTACGGCAAAGTTGTTCTGAAGTCATGATTTTTGATGAAGTTTCTCCAAAATCAAAACGTTGAATCAGTTCATTTTTTGTGAATGAAACTACACCTACATGTTGTATTTCCATACTTGCGGCAAGTTGTGCCCAGTAAGCGGCATGCTCAATGCCTGCCTTACCGGCAAGCATGAAAGTCAGCACACTGCTGACAGCGTCGCCTGCACCAACGACATCAAAGACTTCCTGTGTTTCCGCTTCAAAAAATTGATATTCTTGCGGGCTTTGAAAAAGCAGCAAACCATCCTTATCAAGACTGATAACCAGATATTCCAGTCCCACTTCTGCTTTTAGTTTTTCTGCTGCCTTTAGAACATCATTTTGATCTTTGAGTGCGTATCCAACTACTGCTTCAGTTTCCTTACGGTTTGGTTTAATGAGAGTGAAGTCCTGATAAATACTGTAGTTAGTAGTGCGCCGGGGATCCCCAACGACAGGAATTCCGTGTTTTTTCCCGCAAGTAGCAATTGCCTTGAGAGTTGCTGAACTCAGCAGCCCTTTTCCATAGTCAGAAACAATTACAGCATCGCTTGTTGGAATGGTTTGTTCCAGATATTCAATTAATTGCTTTTGGGGAATAACTGTATCCGGGTCCGGGTCTATATCCATCCGGAGTAAATGGGTTTGTCCGGCAATCATTCGGTGCTTGAGACAGCTTTTGTGATTTTCAGAAACAATTACTCCGGAATGATCAACCTCGTTTTCGGCAAGCAGTTTGCGGATGGTTTCACCAGTTTTATCTTTTCCAGTGACCCCACAGACAAGCACCTCTGCACCCAAAGTGGCCAGATTCATCACCACGTTTCCCGCGCCCCCCAATCGCTGATCTTCCCTCAGAACTCTCATCACGGGAATTGGTGCTTCCGGAGAAATTCGATCCACCTCTCCCCATGAATAGTGGTCCAGCATGAGATCACCTGCAACAAGAATACGAGGGGAATTTATCTTCTCCAGAGAATGGCGGAGATTGGGTTGGTTCATAAAATTTATTTACTACTCAAGAATTTGTCCAGTGTTTGTTGAAAAACGTTGTACGGCTGAGCTCCGGAAAGGACTTCACCAGTAATTTCTCCAGTCTTTGAATTGTACAGACCAACCAAAAAGCCCGGTGTTCCGGTAATTCCAAGTTCTGTTCCGTCTTTTATATCCTGATTTACCAAGCCGCGATATTTTTCACTATCGAGACATTTATCAAATTTTTCAGGGGATTTAATTTTTATTTGTCGAGCATATTTTTTTAGATCTTCTACGTACTGGGCTTTTTGTCGTGAATAAAGCAGACTGTGTATTTCCTCGAATTTGCCTTGTTCCCGTGCGCATTCAGCCGCAATTGCCGCTTCGTCTGCTTCTTCATGAAATGACAGGGGAAAATGTCTGTAACCGAAAGCCACCCTGTCTTTGTAGTTTTTGACAAGCTTACTGATTGTTTCCTGTACACGGCGGCAAAATGGGCACTGATAATCAGAATATTCGAGCATTATTACTGCCGCCTTCTTGTTGCCTCTGAGATAACCGGTTTTTATATTTCCTTCCAGTAGAAATTCAGATGGAGGTTGCAAATGAGAAACAACCCATCCTTTTTCCAAGGCCAGTGAATAAGTGTTCAACAAATGCTGACTGAGAATCTGCTGTTGCAGAAACTGCTTAATCTGGGGACGGAGCTTTTTCAGTGTTCCCCTTTCCTGCAGGTTATTTTTTTCATAGAAGGCAACGATGTCTTGAATAGTAACTTTTTTTTCCGGTGTCAGGTTAATTTCCGAATGTTTTGACGCAAGTATTTTCAATGAATATTCCATCAATCCTACATTTAATTGCTGAAAAAGCTGCAGGCTTAAGTCATTAGTTTTTTTGTTTCGCACATCTTCATATCTAACCTGCTTGCCGTCAACAAAACCCAGAACAGGATTGTGATGATAGGCTGCTGAAGTTTGGCCAAAAGTTGGAGAATAGCAGAAGGAAATTAGGAAAGGCGTTAATAGTAATTTAATCAGGCTTGTATTTAATATATTATTCAAATTTTCAGGCATATTTTTTTGTAGTTAAGGATTCAAATTATAATCGAAAGTTGGTAGTAAATTTTTTCAGTTATGAACGGTTATTACGATTTACATGTTCGGTCAGGCTGTCTCCACAATATGCTTTGGCTACGATCTCGCTGTGGAAAAATTAGTTCAAAAAATTAGGTGAAGTCTCAGCTAATTCTTCATTGGCGCCGGACATTCCCATCAGAGATATTAAATCCTCCAGGCGAGTATCCAGATCCGGAGATTCCAGAAGTGTTTGCTTTTCAATTCCTGAAAAATCCAGGTTCATGCTTAGTAAATTGACAAGGTAATTTGCTGGAATATCCTCTATTTTTTCCCATTCTATTTTTAATTTATTCCTTTCAGAATATTCACGAAAGTTCTGGTACAGATGTTCTGTATCTCCGGAAAAATTGGGATCATCTGTGTCATGCGGAAATGAAGAATACTCTACCTTTGCCTTTCTGTAAAGAGCTTCGGTTTCCAGCTCTTCCACAATCTGGAAACGTGATTTACCATGAAGTTGTATCAGATAATTCCCTTTAGGCAGTTGCTGAGAATGTTCAATTGTTCCCGCACAACCAATATCACAAAGTCTGTCTGAGTCCTGAGTAGCAGGCTGGATAATCCCGATCATTAAGTCTTCATTTTCCATAACATGCTCAACCATCTGGCGGTAACGGGGTTCAAAAATGTGAAGAGGAAGAACGGAGCCCGGCAATAATATTGTTCCGTGTAAAGGAAACAAAGGGATAACCTCAGCCAGTATTACATCAGACATTGTGTCTCCTCAGGGAAACGTTCACCCAGGCTTTTTAAGAGCAGTCCTTCCATCTCGGGAGCATTTTGTGGTTGATGCGGCATAGAATTGTTCCAGAGTGAACTTTTTTCCATACAAAGATAAGTTGGTATTTGAGGAGCCAATTTTTCTAATCGCTGCTGCACATTCTGGTAGAGACGCTGGCGAATTTTTTTAATATATCGCATTTTTCCGTCAACTCCGGGAACAAATTCATCAAGAAAAACACTACTTCCAGGAAAACGCTCATCCACGATTGATTTAAGTGAAGAAATATAACGCAGTGTACCTAAACTGACCCATGCAATTCTATCCGGGGAAACATAGTCAAATATCTGATCAACAAGCTCTTGATAGCCTTTTTTCCAGTCAGGATAGTTAATCATCGGGTCAAAATGGAAGGCGACTTTGTAACCTGCATCTGAAGCCATTCTGGCAGCTTCAAGACGTTCATTCAACCGGGCTGTTTTGAATTCTTCCTGTTTAATGATTTCTTCAGGATTTACCGACCATGCAATTACCGTTTTTCCACCATGCGGTAAATCCAGCAAATGCTCAACATGACTTGATTTTGTTTTAAGTTCAAGCAGAGTATTGGGCAGCCCTGCAAAGAATCGTATTACATGCGGATTGATGCCTAATATCTGGTCTAAAGCTAAACTATCTGAATGTTCGCCTGTTCCTACACGAAACAATGTGTTTGGCTGTGAGGAGGTGCGCTGCCGAACTTGCTCCAGAATTTCCTCAAGATTTGCATGAACAGTAATTACCGGTTTGTTAAGGAATGCCTGCAGAATACAGTATGTACACTCAAATGGACAGTTCTCAATTAAATCCAGCGTGAAATAATTGCAGCAGACAAGTTCCTCGGAAAATCCCGGACAAGCCTTGATTGATGTTCCCTGAAAATATTTTAAATGTAATGTTTTTTTACCTTGCGTCAAAGGGTTCCACAATGGATCTGTTCCGGAATTTTCCTGATGCCAGGCGTAATTCTCAACCAGGGTTTTCGGTATATCCGGAAAGCGCTGACAGATTTGTTCTGTCAGAGGTTCTTTAGCAACTGCCTGATCAATTAATATTCTTTCGGGATGATAATTAAACATCTGTTTTATCAATTTTTTGCAATGCTGGTAGAAGCTCAAACAATAGCCTGTTTCCTGCTCAGGCATGAATAAATAGCTTTTGTATTTATCTTTTCAGAAAAATGAGTTAGAAAAAACCTTAAATATTTTCTGCAATATTAAAAAATGTTATAACACTCCAGATTCAGAGTCTTCGGAAGAAGTGTTCATGGATTTCTCGCATAGCTGTTAATTTCAGCTCATTATAGTATGCACAACATGTATGTTTGTCTGCTGCTGTGAAATTGCCAGAGAGGTTTTATTAAGTGATTTTCATGCAATTTGAGTTGACTTCTTTATTAAGTCAAATTAGCTTCCATAGAATTATAATTGACTGTAATTTATACTCGATTTTCAAAATAAACTCAACATATAACAGCTGCTTAAGAAGGAAGATTATTTAATGAAGCGTTTATTTCAAACTGAAAAAACACCTCTCTGGGTTCAGATAGCTGTGCTTTCTATGATATTTCTCCTTTTAGTAAGTTATTTTGCAGGAATTTCCATGCGGGGAATAGCGAGAGATTTTTTATTTCAGCAATTGAGGCAGCAAACTAAACAGATGCTTAGTGCAGTTTCAGGTTCTGCAATTGAGGCATTGATAATCGAAGATGTTGATATTCTGGAAACAATTACAGAACAAGTTGGAAGCAGTAATAAAAATCTGGTCCAAATTGCCATTAAAAATAATAAATGGGATGAACTGGCCAGCTGGCACAGTGGGCGAACGACAATTAATTTGATGTCTCTCAGTGAGAATATAATATTTGAGCAGGAAAAGTTTGGGCTGATTGATATGAGCTGGGACTTAGAGTCAAATTATAAACGCATTGAAGATCATGTAAAATTGCTTCGCTTATTATTTATCCTTTCACTGATGATTATTTCCGGAATGATCGTTGGATTGGTTTACAGGCTTACTATTCACCCAATCGGAAAGCTCGATAAACGATTAGTTGAAATTTCAAATGGAGATTTTGAAAAAAAAGTAAAGATTCGTTCTTCAAAAGAAATGAATCGGCTGGCGGACTCCCTGAATTCAATGTCAGAAATATTATTCAAAGAAAAACAAATAGAAAAGGAACATAAACTTCAGCTGGAAAGATTAAATGAGGCATACTTCCGATTTGTTCCACATGAATTGCTGGATCATCTTCAAAAAGAAAGCATTTTGGATATATCTCTTGGCGATCAAACTCAAAAAAATATGAGCATAATGTTTTCTGATATTCGTTCATTTACAACTTTATCGGAAAACATGAGTCCAAATGAAAATTTTAGATTCCTCAATTCATATCTTCAACACATGGAACCAATCATTCATAAAAACAATGGTTTTATTGACAAGTTTATTGGAGACGCAATTATGGCACTTTTCAATGAGGGTGATGAAGCGCTTAGATCAGGTATTCAGATGTTGAAAACACTGGAAAATTATAATATGGGCAGAAAAAGATCCGGATATAAACCCATCAGGATCGGAATTGGAATAAATACCGGACCACTGATGCTTGGTACTATAGGAGGCAAGAACAGGATGGAAGGAACAGTGATTAGTGATACTGTAAATATTTCATCACGTATTGAAAGCCTTACGAAAAAATATAGAACGCCATTTCTGATATCCAATTACACGTTCAATACTCTAAAAAATCCTGATGAATTTTTGTTGCGGTTCGTGGACAAGGTCAAGGTTAAAGGAAAGGATGAAACTGTAATTTTGTTTGAAGTTTTTGACAGTGATGAACCATCAATAAAAGAATTGAAACTCAAAACAAAATCTATTTATAATGACGCGATAGATTTGTATTTCAGCAAAAACCTGAAGCAAGCCAGTCAAAAGTTTGATGAATATCTTAAAATTTTTCCTGACGATCCCCTTGGTGAAATATACTCTGAACGATGCAAAATAAATCAGGAGGACAGCTCACTCTCAACATGGGATGGCGTCACAAATTACACTTAATGAAAACATGCTTGCTCAATATATCGCAATTTTTTCAAGTGGATTTGAAGAATGTGAATTGTGAAAGCTGTTCGTGTTTTCTTTAGACGCATTGGAATAAAATTATTCTATTACTGATTAGACCAGAGTGACATGAGATTATTTGTCTGCTTCAGCATTGTTATTTGTGTATTTGGTATAACCCCTTTTAGTGTTTTTTCAGAAACAATTCTGAAATTTGGAGTATATACAGCAGACAAGCCGACAGTAGTCATCAAGCAGTTTCGCCCTGTGATTAAACTGTTGGAACAAAAGCTGTCCAAGTCTTTAGGAGAATCGCTGAAGATTGAATTCCTTGTTTCTAAATCTTACCTGGAAGGCATTAATTATTTGGTTGAAGGATATGTGGATTTTTCAAGATTCGGTCCTGCATCTTACATTGAAGCTAAAAAAAGAAACCCCCAAATCTCAATCTTAGCCATTGAACATAAAAAAGGTAAAAAAGTATTCAATGGAGTTATTTGCGTTCAGCAAGACAGTCCCATCCAAAAGATAGAAGAAGTAAAAAATAAAAAATTTGCTTTCGGTGATCAACGCTCAACTATTGGACGCTTTTTATCACAGCTTTACCTCTTGAAGCACAAAATAAAATCTTCTGATTTGAAATTTTATGAATACCTTGGCAGGCATGATAAAGTTGGAAATGCTGTTGCAAGAGGAAAATTCGACGCGGGGGCATTGAAGGAAAGCACTTTCAGGAGGCTTATAAAAGAGGGTAAAAAACTGAGATTACTGGCAAAGTTCCCCAATGTTACAAAACCCTGGATTGCCGGAAGTGCAATGCCTGAAAAAATGAAAACTGCTCTGAAAGTGACACTTCTTTCAATTAAGGATAAAAATGCACTCAAGGCCCTGAAAAAAGACGGTTTCCTGGAAGGTCATGATGATGATTATGCAGTTATAAGGCAGGCAATTGAAATGAACCCAGTATTTTTCAATTAGCAATTAATTTTGACGTGCTGCAGAAACATAACCCGTTTCTGTCACGTTTGCTCATTTTCCTTGATCACAACCACTACAATTTCCCCACCTGAGCTGTTTCGTTTTTGATGCTCTCGTTTAAGATTTCCTATGTTTGTTAGCGTAGAATTTCAAGATTCTTACGAATAACGTTTATATATCTCTTTGGGACCAAAATACTTGAGAGACAGAGATTTTTTGTGCGATGCTTTGAGAACAATTGAACCCACAAATTTTGCTAGACAAATGAATTAATTATATTATACATTACTTAGATTTTACTATTATGCCGCCAGACATCACGCAATGATGGGAGAACAGAGTTTTCGGACACTTGCCCTTGCAGCTGCCTATGCTGCTAGATCCATGGCTATTCCACAAAATGGAGGGGTGCAAGTGCAGGTAAAATCAACGGCATTAGCATCTCGGCGCATTGTCGCGGTTGACATAGATGTTTTAATCAACCTAAAAATTTTGCCACAGGTTGTCGCAGAGAAATTTTGGCGTTGATCCACTTAGCTTAAGAATTATTCCAATCTAATAAGGGAGAATAATAAGTTAGGCTGTATGCAGGCGATGCTGGTCCCATTCATGAAGTAGTCAGGCGGGCGTCAGAAAGTATTCTTGACGTCAATTTCTAGTTGACAGGAAACGTGTGTGTTGAACTTAAAACCGCGGCTTGATGATTCCAAACGCAGATGAGGAAAAAACGACATGATTGTTGGAGCCCACTCAATCATCTATAGCGTCGACCCTGAGGCCGATAGAGCATTCTTCCGCGATGTGCTGAAATTTCCCAATGTCGATGTGGGAAGCGGTTGGCTCATTTTCGGCTTACCCCCGTCAGAGGTGGCCTTCCACCCGTCAGAGGTTAACGGCAAGCACGAGTTCTATCTTATGGTCCCAGACATCGGGGAGTTCACTTCGAAAATGGCAGAGCACCAAATTCCATGCTCCCCAATTCACGACGAGGTTTGGGGACGGCTAGTGGAGATTACTCTTCCCGGTGGTGGCACCGTCGGCGTATATCAGCCTCTCTACGACCGACCACCGTCCGTCTCAAGTGTTTAGGCTGGTCAGTAAAGTGGTGACACCTACATTCTTCAGCACAATTATGCTCGCACATGCCGGTCTGGTAGCTGTTTATTATCGTTACCGCCGTATAAAACTGAGAGTTAAGCATTATATTGGTATGTCCAAACTTTCAAACCCGATTACAATTCAGGAGAAACTATGAAAGCAGTTGTCACTTCCGGCTTTGGTCCTGTTGAAGTGTTGAATATTGAAGAAGTTGAATAACTACAAGTAGGAGACCATGATGTTCTTGTTCGTGTTCGTGCTTGTTCTGTAAATGCTATTGATTGGAAAATCAGAAGCGGACAGATGAAAATTATGAGTGGATTGGCACCCCCAAAATATATTAGGCGGTGACTTCTCTGGTACTGTTGAGGCAACTTGTCACTTCAAAAAACAAAACTTCTTCTTAAAGCAGGAATTACTTTAGTAACGGCTGTTCCGAGTGTTTCACTTTATTTGTTCGGCAGTGTGCTGAACCGTTTTCGCTCAAAGAAATCAATAGGCATGCTGGTCAGGTCATCGGGAGAACATTTGCATTTACTGAAAACCATGGCTGCATCAGGAAAGCTTGAAGCATCAATAGAAGAAGTCTTTCCGTTAAACCAAGTTCGACAAGCCCACACTACTAGTGAATCCGGGAGGGTAGTAGGCAAGGTTGTAATGTCTGTTGATTGATTTCATTAAAATAATTTCCAGCTGCTTAATAAGTGGTGTTCCAGGTTTAATCTGCTTATTTTCCATAGCTGGAAAAGACTGAAATACATACTTGATTAGCTGTTAGAGTCCAATGAATCAATTTAATTAACCGTATTGTTACATTTTTCTCGCACTTTACTGATTTTCCTGATAATAGATGGGCTATCAGATATACTTCATGGATATCAGGAAGTTTCCGTATCATTAATTATCTTACCGTATTTACCTGATATTATAAAGATTTTCGGACAAGTTGCCTGAGAATTACAAGTTGGTCTCTCTTATCAAATTAATTGAAAGGGCTTTATGAAAACAACATATCGCTTGGTTCATTTCATTTTGTTTCTATTCTTATTTTTTATTAACCAGAATAGTCCTGCCTTAGGGTTAGAGCCAATTTACACAAACCTTATGGGACAAGCCCTTCGAGGATATGATCCTGTTGCGTACTTCAAAAAAGGCAAAGCTATTGAGGGACAGAAAAAGTTTCAATATAAATGGAAAAAAGCAAATTGGTACTTTGACTCTCAACAAAATCAGGAAGATTTTATGCAGTCGCCTGAGAAATATGCTCCTCAATATGGGGGCTACTGTGCTTGGGCTGTCAGCAGAGGATATACCGCAAGTATCGATCCTGAAGCATGGCACATTCACCAGGGAAAGTTGTATCTCAACTACAGCAAAGAGGTACAAAAGAATTGGTTCCGGGATATTCCCGGAAATATACAGAAAGGGGATGTAAAATGGCCAACGATCCTTGCTGGTAACTAATAGATAAGTTTTTCAATTCCGGACTTGAGGCAAACAAGTCACCTTCCGGGTACTTAACAAAACCGATTTCACTAATATCCAGGATGATGTTTTAGGTGAACAGGAGAGAATTATTAAAAATTTGCGGTTTGCTAGGAATATCGGTGATTTCACCGATGATTCCTCATGCTTTTGCTCATAATACTGATTTCAAGCATGTAATATTTTCAGGCAACGTATTGATAATTGGTGCGGGTGCTGCCGGGATGTCTGCGGGCTATTTGTTAGAACAAAGGGGTATTGATTTCACAATCTTAGAAAGTTCACATGCCTATGGCGGGAGAATGAAACGGACAAACACATTTTCAGATTTTCCAATTCCTCTTGGGGCTGAATGGTTACATGTTAAGGAGAGTATTCTTAAGGATATTGTAAATGATGCTAATGTAAAAATTACTACGCAGACTCAGGGATATAATTACTATGACAGAATCGGTTATTATAATAGTGGCATGTTAATGTACACCAACTTAGGTAAATATGCCGACAGAAAATTCATCGGCTCTACATGGTTCGATTTTTTTGATGAATATGTAGTATCAAATATCCACCCAAGTATTAAATTTAACACACAGATTGTAGATGTTGACTACCGGAATGATAAAATAATTTTAACGGATAGCGACAGTGTCAGATATGAAGCGGATAAAGTTTTGGTAACTGTGCCGCTTAAGATACTGCAAGATGGGGATGTACAATTTATCCCGAAGTTGCCCAGGGCTAAGTTAGAAGCAATTGATGAGGCGTTAGTTTGGGGTGGTATCAAGGTATTTATGGAATTTACCGAGAAGTTTTATCCAACGGAACTCCTCTTCACTGATAGCGAAACTAATTGGGGACAGCGACTGTATTATGATGCCGCTTACGCTCAAAATACAAACTCAAACATTCTGGGTTTATTTGCTGTTGGAGAACAGGCGCTGCAATACCAGGCTCATTCCGGAATTGATCTAAAAGATTATATTCTGAACGAACTTGATGAGATATTCAGCGGTATCCCATCCCGCACTTTTGTCAAACATATAGTACAGAACTGGAGTGAGGAACCATTCATACGCTCAGCATATTTAGCGGACGTTGTGCCCTCCCGAATTTCAAGTATTTTATCGACGTCTGTTGAACAAAAGATCTTTTTTGCAGGAGAAGCATATACTCAGGAAGACGACTGGGGCGGAGTGCATAATGCAGTACGTTCTGCCAGAGATGCTGTTCACGAAATTCTTCTGTAAAGCTGTGTGTGTTTCTTATTTTGCTGGGCAATACGTGTTCAATTAAGGTGATTTAGAAATAGCGATATGAGCATATCGTTACAATTATCATTTCAACCATTGACTAAAGACAAATGGGATGACTTTGAATACTTGTTTGGTGAGCGAGGAGCATGCGGCGGGTGCTGGTGCATGCTTTGGCGTCTTACAAGGAAACAGTTTGAGTCGCAAAAAGGAGACGGCAACAAAAATGCCATGAAGTCCATTGTCAACTCGGAAGAAGTTCCGGGTATTCTGGCATTTCACAATAACATAGCAATCGGCTGGTGTGCGATTTCCCCCAGAGACAAGTATTCTGCTTTATCAAGATCCCACATACTTCAGACCATTGATGATCGCGCTTGCTGGTCAGTCGCCTGTTTATTCGTTGAAAAGTCATTCAGAAAAAAAGGTGTTTCAATCGAGCTTTTGCGAGCTGCTGTCAGATACGCCGGGTCGCGAGGCGCAAAACTGGTGGAAGGCTACCCTGTTGAACCAAGATCTGAGAAAGATTTACCACCTGCATTTGCCTGGACCGGACTCTCCCAGGCGTTTATCCTTGCAGGTTTCAAAGAGATCAAACGACGGTCACCTACTCGTCCAATTATGAGGATAGAATTGAGTTAGTTGCTGTATAAACTCTTCATATTTCAATTATTGAATACTGCAGTTTTCTAATTGAATTTATTTTTATTCACAAAACAACATGCATAAATTTGACGATAAAGTTGCTCGAATCCTGCTGAATGTTCTGTCTCATACAATTGAGCGTTTAAGTCTTGACCCGCCTACATTGGATAATTCAAGGACAGTTGATTTTTTTAATGAAAACGCAAAATGCCTGATTTGTGAAGAGGGAAATCCAATTGAAACAGTATTTAATCAATACAAATCTGTGTTGGAGGAAAGCATAGTTTCAATTGACTCACCACGATTTCTTTCTTTTATTCCAGTGGCACCTACTAAGGCTTCAATGATTTTTGACCTGGTAGTTTCAGCAGGATCACTTAACGGGACATCATGGCAGGAAGCAAGCGGTGCGGTTTGGGCCGAAAATCAGGTTATTCGCTGGATTGCTGATCTGGCTGATTTTCCTGAAGAGGCAGGAGGCTGCTTCATCTCAGGAGGAACTCTTGGAAACCTTTCTGCTTTGGTTGTTGCCAGGGAATTTTATAGAAGAAGCCATTCATCAAATAATAAACGCCTTGCGATTGTTTGTTCTGATCAGGCTCACTCGTCTGTAAAGAGTACTGCATCAGTTATGGATTGTGAAATAATTGTTGTGCCAACAGCACAGAACAGACAGCTAAACTCGCAAAGTATTTTGAAAGAACTTAATAAGAGTAATAAATATAAGGATTACGCTATTTTTGCTGTGGTTGCGACTGCAGGTACAACTAATCTAGGAATAGTTGATGATCTTGAAAGTCTATCCAGATATGCTGAACAAACTGATACCTGGCTACATGTTGACGCTGCTTATGGTGGTGCTGGACTATTATCACCAAAAGTTAGACATCTTTATGATGGGATTGAAAAAGCAGATTCTTTTATTGTGGATCCACATAAATGGTTATTTGCCCCTCTGGATTGCGCTGCAGTAATTTATCGGGATAAAAGTCTGGCTGCTGAAGTACACGCCCAGAAAGCCGGCTACCTGGATGTTTTACACCAGGATGAAGAAGGCAACAACCCGTCGGATTATGCTTTTCATCTTTCAAGACGTGCACGTGGTTTACCATTGTGGTTTTCTTTGTCAGTTTATGGTGTTGCTTCTTATCGTGAAGCAATAGAACATTCCCTTGATATGGCAAGGTATGCGTCGGAAAAAATAATCGCGCTTCCTTATCTGAGACTGTTTATGGAGCCGATTCTATCAGTTGTGGTTTTTGAACGTAATGGCTGGGATTGGGATGAGTATAAAAGATGGTCCACCGAACAGTTAAAAAACCAGGTATGTTATGTTGTCCCGTCTTTGGTTGATCAAAAACCTGTGCTGCGGTTTGCTTTTTTGAATCCTGAGATGACAACTGAGATAATTGATGAAATTTTAGTAAGCCTGGAATAGAAAATAATCTTGCTGACAAAAGTATTCTAATTCTTCAGGAGATTGCCATGGAAAGACATAAGACTGCAGATGATTATTTTTCATCCAACAATGAGTGGAAAAAAGCTTTGACCAAGTTGAGGAAGATTTTACTCAGGACAGAATTACAGGAGACTGTGAAATGGGGTATGCCGACTTACACACTAGATGGAAAAAATGTTGCAGGTTTAGCAGGTTTTAAATCCTATTTCGGTATCTGGTTTTTTAATGGAGTATTTTTAAAAGATGAGCAGGGAATATTAATTAGCGCTCAGGATGGAAAGACAAAGTCTCTGCGCCAGTGGCGTTTCTATTCAATTGATGATATTGAAGAAAAATTAATAATAAATTATATAGATGAAGCAATAAACGTTCAAAAAGAGGGTAAAAAAATAAAACCGGAGAAAAACCGATCACTCAATATTCCTGATAAACTGATGGCAGAAATAAAGGCAGATAAGCAGCTAATAAAATGCTTTCAACAATTAAGTATGTCAAAACAAAGAGAATATGCTGATTATATTGCTGAAGCAAAAAGGGAGGAAACAAAGACAAAAAGAATAGAAAAGATCAAACCGATGATTCTGAAAAATATTGGTCTGAATGATAAATACAAGTAACTTCAAGCGCAGTGTTTTTTACACATCTTGATGGAGTAAAGATTTTTTGTTTCAGAGTAAGCAATAACCTGGCAGCAATTTTTAGAAGTTTAAATATTTCCGAGCGCTTTCCACGTCCTTCTTGATTTGTTTTCTCAGATCCTCAATACAGGCAAATTTCATTTCCTGACGTAATTGATGAAGAGGAATTACTTCAATATATTCTCCATAAATATCTTCTTCAAAATCAAAAATATAAGTTTCAACTGTGAAAGCGTTGTTGCCAAATGTCGGCTTGTTTCCGGCATTTGTGACACCATAACATGTTTTTTCTGCTAATTTTATTTTGGTAACATAGACTCCTTCAGCTAATGCTAAAGTGATTTTTGGAAGTATATTTGCGGTAGGAAAACCGAGCTCCTTTCCACGCTGCTCTCCCTTTTCCACCTTGCCGTATATACTGTATTCCCTGCCCAAATACAGATGTATATCAGCAAATTGAAATTCGCTGATCAGTTGACGTATAAGGGTACTGCTTACGGTTTGTCCTTTTTGCTGTATCGGCGCTATCTCTTCAAGTGAAAAGTTATATTGCTGACTGAGGTTCTCAAGCAACTTGAAATCTCCCGCACGATGTTTGCCAAATCTGAAGTCATATCCAATCACTAATTTAACCAAGTCAAAGCGCCTGATTAAAAACTGAAGAGCAAAATCCTCCGGAAGCATTTGAGATAATTCCTTAGTGAACTGAATCACATGCACTTCATCCAGTCCCAGTTCCTCAAGCAACCTAAGTTGATGTACTGATGTACAAATTCGTGAAACAGGTTGTTGAGAATGAATTATTTCCTGCGGATGCGGATCGAAAGTCACCAGGGCACTGGCACAGCCACGCGAATGTGCTTCGTTGACTGCGGCAGAGATCAAGGCATGGTGACCCAGGTGAATCCCATCAAAATTTCCAATGGTAACAACAGTTCTTGGAGTTTCTTTAGGTTTTTTTTGGAAATGAATAACTTGCATAAGTAACTGTATTTATTACATTATAATACAGAATAAAGATTGGGATGTATTAAGGAAGCAAGGGAAACAGTTATTATCAGGGCCTAAAATGATAACGCTTAAATGCGAAAAACTCAAACATCAATCATTCTTTAATTATTCAGCGCGGCTGTATACCAGAGTTTCAGCTGTAACATATTTGACATGTGGAACTTTGTACAGATTTCCCGAAACAATTTCATTGACAGGCTGTCCATCAGTGGTATTTATGGATTCAGTCAAAATTAAGCATTCCCTGCCTTCCGGAGTAATTCCCAGTAATTGTTTACCACAACGGAATGATTTGCGGGATAATAAAATCAGATGTTCTTCCTTGACAGACTCAACTACACATCCCACGAGTGTTTCTCCATGGTCCTTGCGGTGGGGGTTTTTAATGCGCTCAATTGCCAGGTCAGTACGGTTGGCTCTAAAAAACCCACGTGTAATTTTGGAGGGCCATTTCGATTTCAGTGACTTTACTGTCTGTTTTTCAAATGCTTCAAGGAGCATGTCAATTTTTTTAATCGTGTCTGCTTGCATGTCTATATGCCTGAAATCAAGCCGCAAAACACTCAGGTTTGCGTTCTTCAATTCTGGAATATAATCCAATAAAAACAGATCTTTATGGTGATACATAAAAGTTCCATGTTGATTTTGAATGGTAGGGAAACGTCTTTGTGGTTGATCAGAAGGGACCAGTACATTTTCCCTGGTTTCTGAGGAGTCTGTTGAAAGCGCATTTATATTCAACAGTTTGCGTGGTGTATAAAATAATAAAATCCTGCCTGCAGCCAATATTTCACATGGCGCAGTCAGTGATTCACAATATTTTTTTAAAGTAGATTTAGGCAGTTCATTTGACAGAACAAGACGTTGCAGCTGTTTACCAAAATAATTACACCACCGTTTAAGCCCTGTTAAATTATGATTACCTGTTTCTGCAATTAACTGAATTGGAAGATCAGGATGTTCATGACGTACCCATTCTGCCGCGCCAATGTCCTGGACGCGGATTGCGTTATATTTTGCTAAAGGAAGATCATCCAGCAGTTTTATGCAGCGCTTGAAATTATTCTCAGTGCAAAGTATGTCCCATTGCAGAACTGGAGATAACCCTGCTGCAAGAGCTGCATCCGTAAGAGACAGCAGGGCTTTAGTACTGAGCCTGCCCATTCGACTGAGTGTTTGGTGTTCTAAAATAACTTCACGTATGGAAGTATCATGGATCAATTTAAGCTCAGAATGGTTTTCAAGAAAGGTGTTAAACAGCATTATTATCAAGCCAATTAACACACTGATTCACGCTCAATCCAGCTGTTGAATTATCATGCTGTATGCGTTGTTTATGTAAAACAAGCACTCGAGTTGCTAAATTCAGTCCCAATTCCAGTTGGTGTGTAGCAATCAGCACTGTACCTCCCTGCTGGTGAAATTCATGCAGATAATTATGAAACCAGCTATTTGAATGTTGATCAAGTCCCGTGAACGGTTCATCAAGAATCAGTATTTCAGGCTGGCAAAGCATCAGCCGCGCGATCATCAGGCGTTTTATCATTCCGCTGCTGAAATTACCAACCGGCAGCCGTGACACATGAGACAGGTCGGTTTCCTGCAATATATTGTCAGTTTTGATTTTCAGATCCTCCACACCATAAAGTGTTCCAAAAATACGCAAATTATCTATTGAACTAAGATCACCATACAACCTGTTTTCATGAGAAATTATACCTATTTTTTGCCGCCATTCCTTCAAGCTGTCTTTTTGGTTTATCCCATGAAAAGTAATTCTACCTTGAGTAGGCTTAGACAATGTACTGATAATACGCAGCAATGTTGACTTTCCTGCTCCATTATTGCCGATAAGCATTATGAATTCTCCTGTATCAAGGGAGAATGTTATGTCATCGAGGATGCGGCGATAGCCATAACGTTTGCTGACATGCTCAAGGCTTAAGATGGCAGACATGCTGAAGGAGGGAATGAATGGAATTAGTACTACTGATCAACAGGAAAGGCTTCATCCACGATGGGTTGGTTTTTTTCATTCCATATCATGATTCGCAGAAATGTCCCAGGTTTAACATTGGTAAATGTTCTGGTTATTACTCTGTATCTTCTAATTTTAAAGGGGATGGAGGTCTCGATTCTTAATGGAATATCTTTATCAAGGTTTTTCCTGGATGAAAGAAACAATCCGGTCCTTCCTATTTCAAGTTTTTTGGTTTTATTTGTCAGGTAGAAACTTACCTTAACATTTCCTCCATCAGCATTTATTTTTATTTTTTCAGCTGTGACAGCAGGATTATCAACTGACTTGGATTTCAAACTTTTAGCGCTGGCTGAAGCTTGCTGAATGCGTTTTTTCTCTTTCAATTCAAATTTGCGTATTTCTTCCTCAAACTCAGTAATTTTTGTATTTAGATTCTGATTTTCAGTTTTTGATTCTGATAAAGAAGCCTGCGTGCTGCGTAGCTGCTGCTGCAGTGAATGAACTTTAAGCTGCAGGTTGTTGATTTGATCTTGAGTAGAGGTTTTTTCTCGTTGAAATTGCTGCACCACCTGTTCCCGTTGCTGCAGTATGGATTTCAGTTCAGATATTTCCACTGATTGCTTCTCTATCAGAGATGCCTGCTGTTCGTTCAATTTTTTCTGCTTGGAAGACTGAGACAATACCTGCTGTTCCCATTTTGAGTCACGTTGTCCTGTTTGCTTTAGTTTTTCAATCAGGCTGGCGGTTCTTGATTTTTCCTGCTCCATCTGCACATTTATCTTTTTCAAATCCTGCAAGTTAATAAAACGCAGATATGCAATTGTGACTGACAGACCAATAATAATTAATATCAGCAGGATGATAAAAAATTTGAAATTTCTCAAAAAGAACGCCGTTAAACGATTATCTCCGACGACATAAAAATTAGGTTCCATTTTGTTCTTTTTTAAATTCAATAAGCAGGAATGTCCAGCTCTACAGCTAGACGGTAGATTTGTCCTCCGATATTTTCCACCGTACCAGTTAATTCTAATTCTAGCAAGGTAGCCAGCAAGATATTCATTTCAAGTTCTGTTTTTGCGTGAATTGCGTCTATTTCCTCTACACCATCATTTAAAGCTTTAAGTATCCTGCTTTGCATTTCACCCAAATCATCCGGATTAATTTTTTTTGCTCCGGAATCATTTCTTTCAAACTTTAACTGTTGTTGATTTGCGGTCACAGATATAAGTGATAATTCTTCTAAAATGTCTTCTGCATTGCAAACAAGCTTGGCATGCTGACGGGCGATCAAACTGTTTGTGCCTGTACTTGCCGCGGAGTCAACTCTTCCGGGAACTGCAAATACTTCCCGGTTTTGTTCCAATGCAAACGCGGCGGTGATTTTTGCCCCGCTGTTTTTTCGTGCTTCAGTCACAACAATTCCCATGGACAGGCCGCTTATTACACGGTTTCGTATTGGGAAATTCCGGGCAAGTGGTTTTACACCAAGAGGGAATTCGGAAACCAAGGCACCATTTTTTGTAATTTCTTCAGCAAGTTTTTTATTTTCCGGAGGATAAATATGCTTTAGTCCTCCTGCAAGTACAGCAATGGTTCTTAACCCGCATTCCAATGCAGTTTCGTGTGCTACAGTGTCGATGCCTTTTGCAAGTCCGCTGACAATGATTATATCCGGAACATGCAGCGACAGCTCTTTAATCAGCCGGCGTGTTTGCTGTTTCCCGTATGCTGTACAGCCTCTGGAACCGACAAAAGCCAGACATGGACTTTCAGCATCCTGTAATGTACCCTTCCAGTATAAAACAGTCGGCGGAGTTGAAATGTGCTGTAATCGCAGAGGATATCCTTTTGAAACAGGGCAAAAAAGTCGTATCCCCGGTGTTTCAGCAATGATCCGCTTTTCAATCTTAAAACTATGTGATTGTGTAGCATTTGTGATTAGTCCTGCTAATTTTGAAGTGATTTGGAATTGTTCTGTCAGGATTTCAGCTTTGGTTTTCAGCAGTTCTTCAACGCTGCCCAGCTGCTCAATTAATTCCCGAATCTTCTTGTAACCAATTCCGGAAATCAAGCTCAGTGCCAGCCAGGACCATACCTGCTCCGAATCTTCGGGCTTCAAAGTATTTTTCGTCATCACATGTCCGGATTATGAACGATCGCTCAGTACCCGTTCCACATCTCTCTGAGCTTCACGTTTCTTCATTGTTTGACGTTTATCATGTAATTTTTTACCTCTTCCAACTGCCAGTTCCAATTTAATTAGTCCGTCTTTGAGATATACTTTCAGTGGAATCAAAGTCAGTCCCTGTTCTTTCAATTGACCATAAAGGCGGCGTATTTCAGAGCGGTGCAGCAACAATCTTCTTGGGCGGAGCGGTTCATGATTATTTCTGTTGCCAAAACCATATTGTGAAATATGCGCGTTCAGCAAATAAACCTGCAGTCTTTCATCTACCCTGCAGTAACTTTCCGCCAGATTTATTTGTCCTGCTCGGATGCTCTTGACTTCTGTACCTTTTAAAGCAATGCCTGCCTCGATTGTTTTTTGTATCTCATACTCGAATCTTGCTTTTCGATTTTTTGCAAGAGTTTTGAATTTCATCTCAATCAATTATTGGTAGAAATAACAAACAGCTGTAACAGTGAAGAATTTTTCAGGAGTCACTGTGTAAGAACGGACAAATCAGGGTAATTAGATTTTGCCCAGGAAATAGCTTCATCATTTGTTTGCAGGTCACCGTTTAACTGCTTTTCAAAAGCGAGCTTCAAAATCTTTCCCATTTCTGGTCCGGGAGACATCCCCAGTTTTAATAAGTGTTTCCCCATCAGTAAAGGACGTGGTGCTTCATCCCGCACGTCCATCCTTTCTGCTTCAGCCAGCAGCCAATTACCTGCTTCAAAACATGCTCTTTCTTTTTTTGTTAAAGTCCGCCCAAAATAATCCGCTTTAGCCAGTAAAACCAGGTCAGGTATCCGGACACGTAAAGCAAGCCTCCTGATTGTTCCGGAAGAAATCCTGTCACGCTCTTTAAAAAGTTGTATTGGCCGGAGGTGTTCTTTAACCATAGTAGTTACTTGCTCAATCAGTTCACGATCATCAGTCAGGCGTTTCAGAAACTGTATCGCAGGAGCAATCCCGTCCACGTCATGAGAAGGACTGCGCCAGCGTCCGCGCAAAAAAGTTGTTGTAAGCGGTTTTCCGAAATCGTGGCACAAAGCACCAAACATCAACACTAAATCCTTTTTTTCGATACCTGTTTTTAACCCTGCCGCTTCATCCACTACCATCAGTGTGTGTGTCCAGACATCTCCTTCCGGATGCCATTCAGGATCCTGGGGAACTCCATAAAGCGCTTTCAGCTCGGGGAAATATGCTAATATCCCAATTTTTTTTGCAGCCTCTAAACCAATGGAAGGCTTTTTAGCTTTAATCATCAGCTTTCGAAACTCTTCAAAGATCCGCTCCCTTGGCAGCTCAGAAAGATCTAGTTGTCTGCAAAGTCGGGCCGTGTCCGCAGTAATTTTAAATTCAAGACGTGCAGAAAACTGCATTGCTCTATAAACCCGCAATGGATCTTCAGCAAAAGCTGGTCCCACATGTTTTAATTTTTTGCGTTTTAAATCACCAATACCATCAAATGGATCCAGCAAAGTGTTTTCTAACAGATCATAACCGATACTGTTCACAGTAAAGTCACGACGAGAGGCGGCATCCTTATAACTCATAGTGGGGTCAGCAGTGATCTTGAAGCCGCGGTGACCTTTACCTGTCTTTCGTTCTTTTCTGGGCAGGCTGAAATCATATTCCGCGGTTGATGTTTTCAATTTCAGTACTCCAAAGGATTTTCCTACAGCATGTATGTTGCCGAATTTTTGCAGCACAGATTCCAATTTTTCTAGGTTAAGTCCAAATACTTCCACATCCATATCTTTAGAGATACTCTGGCCCATACAATGGTCACGCACGGCACCGCCGACAAGTATGCAGCGACCATTTGAGCTGGAAATTGCTTTTACAATTTTTTTTAGTTCTGAAGAAACTGGGAGGGGGGACATGAAGGTTTAATAGATTTTATGAAAATGTTTGCAAGCATTTTCAAACAAAAATTTGGTTCACATTATCAGGCTTGGCAATGTTTGCATAGAAAAGTTGTTCGGCAAGCAATTGATGATATTTTGCTACACATAATGTAATTGTTTTTTTAGCGCTTTTATCAATTCAAATGAATGTATTCATTCTCGTTCACAAGTTCATTTCCGATGTATAGTGTAACTATGGGTTTTGCCGAAGCTGATTTACATTTCTCAGTTATTTTTCAGTAATTGATCAAAATAGTCGATCGTTGGCCTGAGCCCCTCTTCCAGAGTGATTTCAGGTTCCCAGCCGAGTTTTTCCTTAGCCAATGAAATGTCCGGTTTACGTTGCATCGGATCATCCTCCCTGGAGTCCTCTTTCACAATTTTTGAGGAAGAGTTAGTCATTTCCAAAACTTTTTCTGCCAACTCAATAATAGTGAATTCTCCCGGATTACCTGTATTTACCGGTCCTTTAAAATTTTCTGTTTCCATCATGCGGTAAAGCGCATCCACCAATTCAGTAACATAGCAAAAGCTTCTGCTCTGTTGTCCGTCTCCATGAATGATGATTGGTTCACCCTTGAGTGCGGCGACAATAAAGTTGCTTACTACTCTTCCATCATCAGGATTCATTCTTGGCCCATAAGTATTAAATATCCTCACTATTTTTACATCTACATCGCTTTGCCTGTGATAATCCATCATTAATGTTTCAGCCACACGCTTGCCTTCATCATAACAACTACGCGGCCCGATTGGATTCACATGTCCTACATAACTTTCAGGTTGTGGATGTACTTGAGGATCACCATAAACTTCGGAAGTTGAAGCCTGTAAAATGCGGGCTTTAACACGCTTTGCCAAACCCAGCATGTTGAGTGTGCCCATAACACTGGTTTTCACAGTTTTTACGGGGTTGTACTGATAATGAACAGGAGAAGCCGGACAGGCCAGATTAAATATCCAGTCTACTTCTAAGAGAATGGGCTGCACAATATCATGCCGGATCAATTCAAAATTTGAGTTATCCTGCAGTTGAAGCAAATTTGCTTTTTTACCGGTAAAAAAATTATCAATTGCAATAACCTCATGTCCTTCAGCAATTAGTCTGTCGCAAAGAAAAGAACCGACAAAACCTGCACCGCCTGTAATAAGAACTTTTTCCATTTGAAGATATCTGTTTATTAGTGAAAAGAGTAGCAGGCATTATAGACAATATGGCTCCAAGGTACAAGTTGTCTGCTGTTTATAATGGGCATTTATGCATGAAATCAACTGTATTATATTTCGTTGGTAATTCATATCCATGGCAGCATTAATGTTAAATTTTAGCGAAGAAATTGAATATAACATTGCGACTATAACGGAGTCAGATTATGATTTTGATAATCAATATTTGCGTGGTCGGGTAAATCTAATCCTGAAATTCTGAGTTCTTTAAAAACATCTCTTGTCTGACATGCTATAACAAAGGAAAACACTGGAATGAACACGTAAATCCTGATTATGAAAATTGGTGGAAATAAAAGAAAACAATAAAAGCTTCAAGGAGGAATTATGGTGACAGAAGAAAGACAGAAAGATCTGGAAGCAGCAATACTGCAAATCGAACGGCAGTTTGGAAAAGGTTCAATAATGAAAATGGACGGCTCAACAGTGGGAAATTATCCTGCTGTGAGTTCAGGAAATTTAGCCTTGGATATTGCTCTTGGCATAGGAGGTTTGCCGCGTGGACGGATTATTGAAATTTATGGACCTGAAGCTTCCGGAAAAACTACATTAGCTCTGTGCGCAATTGCTGAGGTTCAAAAGGTCGGAGGAGTAGCCGCTTTTGTAGACGCGGAACACGCGTTTGATCGAAATAACGCAAAAACATTGGGTGTCCAGGTGGAAGATCTTTTACTGGCCCAACCGGATTACGGTGAACAGGGTCTGGAAATAGCAGAGCAGCTTGTAAGGGTCGGAAAAGTGGATATTGTTGTTGTTGATTCAGTTGCTGCTCTTGTGCCAAAAAATGAACTTGAAGGAGATATGGGAGATTCTCATATGGGATTGCACGCGCGTTTGATGTCACAGGCCCTTCGTAAATTGTCAGGTGTTGCCTCAAAATCAAACACAATCTTCATTTTTATCAATCAGTTGCGCTCGAAAATTGGAGTTGTCTTCGGTAATCCGGAAACAACAACAGGCGGCAACGCGCTGAAATTTTATTCAAGTGTGCGTCTTGATGTACGGCGTGCCAGTCAGATTAAAAGCGGAGATGAAGTAAAAGGTCACCGGATGAAAATTAAGGTTGCAAAAAATAAGTTGGCACCACCATTTCGTATGGCTGAGGTAGATTTGATTTATGGGGTTGGAATATCAAAGATGGGAGTTTTAATTGATTTGGCGATAAATGAAGATATTGTGCAAAAAAGCGGGACATGGTTTTCATACGAAAATGAACGCCTTGGCCAGGGACGTGATAACTCCATCAAGTTTCTGGAGGAAAATCCCGCAATTGCGGATGCTATCAATCTTAAAATCCGTAAAATTCATAAACTTGATTCACAGGAATCAAGTGATGAAACAAGTGAAACACCTGTTGTTGAATGAATAAGTTAAACTTTCTGCCTGAATATTCAAAGCTGCATTCAGGGAAGATTGAGTCTTTTATAGCCGGTTTGCTTGATGAAGTTTCTGTGGAAGAAGCGCTGTCTGAAAAAAACACGCTTATTGATGTTCGTACAGCTGATGAATTCAAACAAGGCAGTATTCCGGATGCGCAAAATTACCCTTTGTTCGATAATATGGAACGGGCAGAAATTGGAACAATCTATCGAAAGATTGGCAGAAGTGCTGCTGTAGCAAAAGGACTTGGATTTTTTGAGCCAAGGGTTCAGGAATTTTTATCTTCTATTTCAGATTTAAAATCAAGGCAGCTTGTTGTATATTGTGCCCGCGGAGGCATGAGATCAGCATCTGTTGTCAGGCTGCTTCAGCATCACGGTTTTCATGCTGCACAGCTGCAGGGAGGTTATAAACGGTATCGCAGTTATGTGCTTCAGCAGTTGGACAATCCTGTACCTCCCCTGATTGTATTGCACGGGCGGACAGGTGTTGGTAAGACTTTATTGTTGAAGTATCTTCCGGATCACCTGGACCTCGAAGAATTTGCCGGACATCGGAGTTCTTTGTTTGGGGCCATCAATAAAACTCCACAGACTCAAAAAAATTTTGAAGCATTACTTGCCCAAAAATTGCTGGAGCTTCCAAATAGTCAACCGGTTTTTATTGAAGGAGAAAGCAGGAAGGTGGGAAAAGTTTTTATTCCTCAGGCTCTGGCAGACGCAATGAAAAACGGGACGCTTGTGTATCTGCATGCTTCAATGGAAACACGGATCCGTCGTATTGTTGAGGAATATTCGGTATGTGATGAGCAGACTTTCCTGGAAACTGATTCAATTTTGAAATCATTGCAAATGTCAATGGGAAAAGTAAAAACGGAGCAAATGCGTCTGTGGCTCAGACAAGGTGAAATTGAGAAAATAGTTCATTTATTGCTGGTGGATTATTATGACCCTCGCTACCAGCATGCAATGCGCTCATACAAATATGTAATGAAACTTTCTGCTGAAGACCTGAATATGGCTGCTGAGGAGCTTGTACGTTTTCGGAACAGTATTATTAACAGCAGAGATAGTATCCTCCCGGCAACATACAATAAAACTTTAAATTAGCAATTAGTATTGTGAAATCATATTTTCATGAAAGGAGATATAAATCATTTTTTATTCTCTTGATAGTAACTGCTGCTACAATTTGTTTTCCAGCAATTGTTTTAGCTGAAAAGCACAATAATTTAAACTTAGTAAACTCTCGATCAGGTTCATTTCCTCTTCCTGTTCCTGCTCTTCGTTTGCCAGATCTTCCCATATTTTCACTCGTTTCAGTAACTCAAGCACCTGTACCTGAACTGCCTGACTGGCATAGTTCACGTTTTATTCCGGATGATCCAGGTTGGCTTGACAGGTCAGGAAAATATTACAAGGAAGGCATAGTACAATTATTTCGCGGAAACTTGAGTCTGGCGTATATGAGGTTTCAAACAGTCATTGATGAGTATCCGGACACAAAATGGTTCATTCCATCAAGGTTTTGGCAGGGGCAGATATTAGCACAGCGTAAAAAATATGCTCAATCTGCAGAAGCACTTGTTCTTTTTCTGAATTCACTAAAACGTGTTCCAAACCCTGAAAGCTACATTGATTTCAGGAATTTCAGCAGATATACCTTGGTCTGGCTGGCATTTAAGCAAAAAAAATATAATGACGTGACTGCTAATATTGAGAAATATGAGCAGGAAATTGATAGTGGAAAAATTCGCAGCAAGCTTCTCTATTTGAAATACCTGACAAATGTGAAATTAAATAATAAAGCAGAAATTCGAGGTGTGCTTAAGAAACTGATCAAGGATTTCCCTAATGATTTTGAGCATATAGTACTTTTGGCCGAGTTTTATTATGCACAAAAAAACTGGAAAGAATTGACAGGTTTAGTTGCGGCTTATGCAAAGAAGCCGGATTTTTACAATGATTCCCAAATGGAGCATTTTCTGTGGCTGGGTTTAGATGCTCAATTGAACCTGAAGCGATGGAATGAAGCAAAAAAAATAATGCGTTCCCTGGAAAAGCTGGGAGTACAAAGTACTGACAAACTTGCGAAAGCATATTTAAAACTTAATCTGCATACAAAGCAAATTGAGCAGGCATGGGAAGACTGGTTGAAAATAGAGGATCCTATACTCCGCGAACAAGCCCTTCGCGCATTGATTCACCGTGCTGTTAAAGTTGAGGAATTTGAGTTTTTAATCAAACTGGAGCCAGAACTGAAGAGATTCAATTCTTTTTGGCGTTCTTGGCAGGATGAAGTTGAATTGATTTATGCCTACATCTATTTGCGCATAGGTCAAATAGAAAAATCTAAACGATTTCTTGCTTCCTCCTACAAACATTCACTTGAGGAAGATGATGCACAATCAACTATTGTCAATGAAGAAAGTCTTTATCTTAGTACAGTAGTCGAACTGATTTCTTTAAATTTTCAAAGGGCTTTCATGCTGATTAAGCAGTTGCTGGAAAGTTATTCTGATTCTGTACGACTTTCAGAATATTATTTTTGGTATGGAGTTTTGCAGTACGAAATAGAAAAGAATTCTATGCAGACTATCATGGCAATGCGCCAGGTTGACAGAAATGGCGACAGGGATGATGACCGTCTGTTCCTGCTGGCAAAAGTAAATCACGATCAACAGAAATGGGCAGCCGTTTCCTTGTCTCTTGCAAAACTGAAAAAGCAATATCCGGATTCGCCTTTTTTACAGGAAAGTCTTTATTTGCAGTCCCATGCCTCTTTTGAGCAAAGGCAATACAATCCTGCCCTGGAAATTTTGAATGAGCTTCAAAGCGCTTTTGATCCGATAAAAAAACCTGTAAGAGCAATACATTTAAGAGTACGAATTCTTATGGCTATGCAAAGGTATGAGCAGGCTGATGAGGTTCTAAAAAGATCAATTGAGGGTCATTCAGATTTTTCTCTGATTAAGCTGCGAATTGAAGTGCTGAAACACATAAATGACCCCATACGTATTTTGAGTGTGACAAATCGGGGATTGGGTCTATCTATCAGTAAAGACCAGGGGTTTCTGTTCTTACATAGGGCAAATGCTCTTTATGAAATGAAACATTATGAGCAGGCATACACGGTTTATAAGTTTGCCTTGGTAAACCCTCCAAAAAATACCACTCGCTTTATCAATTACCGCATTCTGAAAACTCACTTTGAACTGGAAAAAATTGACGAACTGGAGCAAGGCGCCGACATTTTTTTGGCTGAATTCAAAGATGATGTTTACAGCTACGAAATACTGCATTTACTCAGTGATTATTTTCTTCAGAGAAATCAAAAAGAAAAGGCTAAACCTTATTTGAAGCAGCTTGTTGTCAATTACGAAAAATCTGTACGTAAGGTGGAACTGGCTCCCGATCAGCGAGTCGAACAGATTATTATCATAGGGGAACTCTATAACGAATTAGCTGAATATGAGAAGGCGGTGCTTTGGCTAAATCATGCCCTAAAGGCGATGGAAACTGTGGAAGACGGACGTAAAAAATGGCAGCTGCGCATCCTGAGAGTAAAGGGGATTGCGCTGTATCAGCTTGGAAAACATGGTAAGGCTTTAGCAGCCAGTCTTAAGGTTCTATACCTTGACAGAAGCTTGTCAGAACAGCAATTGTATGACCTAAATTTAAGAATTGCTTCAAGTTATGTTCAGTCAAAGCGAAAAAAAGAAGCAAAAGCAATTTATCGTAAAATGTTAAAGAACTTTACTAAGAAGGAACGGAGAAAAGAAATTGAAACACTGCTTGGCAATCTGAACTGAAAATATGGGAAATAGTATGCCTGAAAAAATGTTTCACGTGAAACAATCATGATATGAGCTTCATTATCATAGCTATCGATGGACCAACCGGAGTAGGCAAAAGCACAATTGCCCGTCAACTCGCAAAAAAAATCAGCTGTTTATATGTTGATACCGGCGCAATGTTCAGATGTCTGGCCTGGCGTTGGGGGCAACAAGGTTGTCCGGAAAGTGACGAATTGCTGCGTGAACTTGGTGAGCAGACGAGGATATTTTTTGACAATGGGAAAGTATTTTGTAATGAAATCGATGTGACGGAAGAAATCAGGTCAGAGTATATTTCTTCACTGGCTTCCAGGATCAGTCTTTTCCCTGCGATCAGGGAAGTGCTGAAAAAACAGCAGCGCGCATTAGTGAAAGAAGTAAGTGAATCCGGAACTTATAAAGGCGCTGTTTTAGAAGGACGGGATATCGGAACGGTTGTTTTTCCAGAAGCGGATTATAAGTTTTACGTGGACGCATCGCCTGAAATACGTGCGGAACGCAGGTTCCTGCAGCTGCAGGAACGTAATGTAGAAGCGGATTTTCAGGAGATATTGTCTGCTCTAAATGAACGTGATCATCAGGATGAAAATCGTGATTTAGCTCCATTACGTGCTGCTGAAGATGCGGTAATCATTGATACTGGAAATTTGAGCAGAGAGCAGGTTTTGCGGCATTTGCTTGAAAATGCAGGAATGGAAGAAGTATTTGCATAACGTATTGGGCTTGATGTTTTGTAATCCGGCAAATAATTAAAGGTCTCATGAAAGCAGTTATACTTGCGGCTAACCGTAGTACCCGGTTAAGTCCTTTTATTGAAACCCGTTGTAAACCCATGATTCGAATAGCGGGTCAGTACATACTTGACAATACAATTCGCTTTCTAAAAGCGGCAGGAATTCACGATATTGTGCTTGTTGTTAATCATCAACAGGAATTAGTACGCGATGTTTTCGGCAGTGGACAGGAGCTGGGAGTAAATATTGAATATGTAGTCCAGGATGAACTTCTTGGTATAGGTCATGCCTTGAGCATTTGTCAATCATCATTAGAAAAGAAGCCGTTTTTACTGGTTTATGGCGATGTGCTGACTGATAACAATCCATTTTTGTCAATTTTGCAGACTTACACAGAGCTGGACAAGGAAGTAGCCATGGTAGCACTGCCGGACTCTTCAAAGGAATTTGGCAATGTCTATCTTGACCATGAAATGAAAATCAGCCGCCTGGTTGAAAAACCTTCAGATGATCAGGCAAATTATGTTTTTGCCGGTATGTTTGTTTTGTTTCCAAAGATTTTTGAATTGCTGGAAAAAAACAACAATGATATTTCCCGCTGTTATGAGCAGATGATCGAAACAAGCGGACTGCAGGCCTGCTTATGGGAGAAAGGTTGGATTGATATGATTCATCCCTGGCATATTTTGGTTGCAAACAGAATGCTGATGAGTTCGTGGGAAACAGCAGAAATAGATAATAGCGCAGAATTGCGGGGACATGTTCATCTTGAAGGAGCTGTGTGGATTGGGCCAAATGTAACTGTGGAATCCGGAACAGTACTTAAAGGGCCATGCTATATT
>LUMW01000007.1_pt1 | contig 70848 bp, 78 predicted proteins | sample 729761 | NCBI WGS metagenome assembly LUMW01 (sample SAMN03860302, study PRJNA289734) | marine metagenome | biome: seawater column; feature: ocean; material: water; isolation source: Red Sea water column Station 192 - depth 500m | place: Saudi Arabia: Red Sea | collected 2011-10-15 | depth 500 m
TTACTCTGGTATTGGAACTGAAACTAGTAGAGCTTTAGTAGATGCTGGATGTGAAGTATACACTCCTGCAAGAAGACCAGATGTAGCCATTAAAGAGTTAGAAGGTATAGTACCGCCAGAAAATATTGTTGAAATGGATTTAGCTAATCCCAAGTCTGTACAAAATTTTGTTAATGATTTCTCTAGTCATGTTAATAAACTTGATATTCTCATTAATAATGCAGGCGTTATGGCTTGCCCTGAAATGCGAACTCCAGAAGGATGGGAATTACAATTTGCGGTTAACCAAATAGGCCATTTTGTTTTGACCAAAGGATTATTACCTCTAATGCAGGCAGCTGAAGGCTCACGTTTGATAACCCTGTCATCTACAGGACATAAAATGTCAGGTATTCGTTGGGATGATATTCATTTTAACGACTCGGAATACGAGAAGTGGGCTGCTTATGGCCAATCTAAAACGGCCGCTAGCCTATTGGCGATCGAAGTAGATAAGCGAATGAAAGATAGTGGTGTCAGAGCTTTTGGAGTACACCCTGGTGGCATCATGACTCCCTTACAAAGACATTTAGAACAAGAAGAAATGGTTGCTCTAGGTTGGATGGATAAAGATGGGCAACCGACTGAACGCGTAGCTAAAATGTTTAAAACTCCTACCCAAGGAGCTTCCACCAGTCTGTGGGCTGCTACCAGTCCTCAGCTTAATGACATTGGCGGAGTCTATTGTGAAAATTGTGAGGTGGCTGCACCCACGGATGGTGGTGAAAATGCTCGTTTTATTGGAGTCAATGACTGGGCTGTTGATTCAGAAGAAGCCAGTCGTTTGTGGGATGAAACCGAGCGTATGCTCAGTTAACTCCTTCGACTAGAACCACGAGCCTGTCGGCTGCTTTTTCCTGGACTTTGTAAGCGGCTTGATAATCTTCAGATTGGTAACAAGCTTTAGCTTGTTCTAGCGTATTGAATTCAACCAGAACTGTCCTTTCATACCCCTCACCTTCAACTTCTACTTGCTCCCCTCCTCTAACTAGAAACCTGCCACCGTATTTTTCTATTGCGGGACCAGCTAACTCGATATATTTACCATACACTTCGGTATCTCTTACATGACACCGAACCATCCAATAAGCACTCATAGGAAATTTAATTAACCCTTTTCTTTAATGTAAGTTTGCTTGTAACTTTTGGGGCTTCCAAGGCATTTAAAACATCGAAATCAAGTTCTAATAAACTAAGTTTTTGGTCCGTTTTAACCTCCAGATATTTTGAGCCCTGAGACGGGATTTCTACTAAATCATGACTGTTTGTAAAAGTATACGGAGACATATTTTTCAGAACAAACCTTGCATCTGAGATATTTTTTATCGTTATGCCCAGTAATTCAGTATTGCTCCTGTAGTTGGCAGATTCGATTGACAAACTGGCTTCCAGTAAAGGTAATATATTTCTTTTTAAACCGATCAGAGTGTTCTTAAACCAAATAACCGTGCGCCTATCTTTTAAAGCATTCTTAATAGAATTTTCTGTTTTGGATCCAACAAAAATTAATGTTACTGGTCTATGGCCTCCTAAATGCGGCTTGTAGTCCCAATCTATAAGGTCATGAACATCTGAGGTTCCTATAATAGTAAGATTGTTATCCAATGCTATTTCAAATGCTTCTTCGGAATATCCATTACCATTTACTACCTCAATTCCATGAAGATAACCTTGTTTGATCATGTCTTGGTGCATGGGGTTAAGACTGGCTTTTCCATCTGAAGATTGAATGTGCCAATCAGGATGGTTCCAGAATAAAAATGCTCCTTGTTTGTTAGCTGCTTCAATTGCATTTTCAGCCGGCCACATGTTACCTAAAATATATTGTTCTTTTGTTGCGTTATCTATTCCTCCCCATTGCATTTCGCTAACCATCTTCTTTAGATCATCTTTATCCTTATTATTTTTTGGGTACTCTATATTAAAGAGCTTATTCGCATCTTTAATGAACACTGCATTTACATGGCCAGGAGGCATTTCACGAGTTATCTCTGATCCATTGATAATTATTATATTTTTATTAGAAGCTGCAATTTTGGCTTCTTCATATGATCTGTTTCTATTCTTGTGAGGAATGTCTTGATTATGCGGCTGATATTCCAAATGTTCAGTAACCGCAAGCACATCAACACCATCACGCAAAGCTTCTTCAACCCTGATAGTTGGCCATACATGCCCGTCCGAAAACACTGAATGTGTATGTAGATCAGCTACTAAAGTTTTATATTGTTTGGTATCTGGGAAATCAATAGAACGATCTTTAGTTTCCTCCTTAGAAAAGGATCCAGCTGAGCCGTGTGAATAAATATTAAGAGCAAAGAAAACAGTGAGAAATAAAGCTATGGGATTAATCATTATTTTTTTATATATAAAATCAACAAAAATGTAGTATAGCAGCGAGATATCTAAGCTGCTTATTGATTACAAGCAAATTAATAGATTGCCCAAAAGGAACTAGGAATTACGATTGTCCAAATTAAGACTGCAAGGGTTAAAGGTTTTATAGTAATTTCTTGAATAGCAGATTTATCAATCTGGGTACCTATGCAAAACAGACCTGTTAGCAAACAAATTTTATTAATATTTTTCAATACAAGATTAATTTCTTCAGGAGGATTTAATAAAGAATTTAAAGCCACTGCTAATAGGAAAAATACAATAAAGACAGGAAAACCCAGTCCATTTCTTTTTTCTCTAAAATACCAGGCTGAGAATAAAACCAAAGGAACGATCCACAAGGTTCTACCCAATTTTAATGTTGCTGCTACTTCTACAGACCTCTCCCCTAATACAGAAGCTGCTCCTATCACTGAAGCCGTGTCATGAATAGCTAGAGCAACCCAAGAACCAAATTGGTCTTCAGTCAATCCTACCCATAATCCAAATAAAGGAAAAATAATTACTGCCAGGCCATTTAAGATAAAAATTATTGATAGAGCGGGGAGTAGTTCTTCAGGCTTAGCTTTGATGACAGGGGCCACTGAAGCCATTGCTGTTCCTCCACATATTGCTGTTCCGGAAGCTAGTAAATAAGACTGTCTTTTAGTTACCCCAATCAACTTTCCTAAAAGTATAACTAATAAAAAAGTACCCAAAACAAAACCAGAAACCCAAGGTAAATAGTCTTTACTTATTGTGGCTACTTGAGAAACACTGATACTGCCTCCCAGAAATACAATACCGGTCTGCAATATTTTAGTTCCATACTTCTTAGTAAAAAAATCATCAGGGATTGAAATTACATAGGTTAGTAATATTCCTAAGATGAGTGCTATGGCAGCGTGATTTAACCAAAGAGCCGCCGCTAAAAAAATTAAAGTTAGTACATAAGGCATTTTATTTGGTGGGCCCGGGAGGACTCGAACCTCCGACCAATGGATTATGAGTCCACTGCTCTAACCAACTGAGCTACAGGCCCTATAAGACAATTTAACTATGTGTAGATGGTAACTGCAACGAGTTAATCGTCAAGAAAACCTCTTAAATGAGAAGAACGAGTTGGATGCCTTAACTTTCTCAATGCTTTGGCTTCAATCTGACGAATCCGTTCACGTGTTACATCAAACTGTTTGCCCACTTCTTCGAGCGTATGATCAGTGTTCATGCCTATACCAAATCTCATTCTTAGAACTTTTGCTTCTCGAGCAGTCAAGCTGCCTAAAATATCATCAGTGGCTTCAGTTAAGTTATCTTCCGTAGCTGCTTCATCAGGGGAAGCAATCGCTGTGTCTTCAATGAAATCTCCTAAGGTCGTGTCTTCTTCATCTCCTATAGGGGTTTCAGTAGAGATAGGTTCCTTGGCAATCTTAAGAACTCTACGTATCTTGTCTTCAGGGAGCTCCATCCTTTCACCGAGCTCTTCAGGAGTGGGCTCTCTGCCCATTTCTTGAACCATCTGACGAGAAACTCTATTGAGTTTGTTGATGGTCTCAATCATATGTACTGGGATACGGATGGTCCTAGCCTGATCCGCAATCGATCGTGTAATTGCCTGTCTGATCCACCAAGTAGCGTAAGTGGAGAACTTGTAGCCTCTTCTGTACTCAAATTTATCCACTGCTTTCATTAACCCAATATTGCCTTCCTGTATTAAATCCAAAAATTGTAGGCCACGGTTGGTGTATTTCTTAGCTATCGAAATAACTAATCTTAAATTGGCTTCAACCATATCTTTCTTTGCCCTTCTTATTTTGGCTTCACCAATAGACATTCTTCGATTGATGTCTTTAATGCGTGGAATATCTAAACCAATTATTTTTTCTAACTTGGCTAATTTATTGTGTTGTCTTGTAACCTCATCAATATTTTCTTTAATCACCTTAGCCCAAGGTTTTCTCATTTTAGATATTTTTAGACCCCAGTCGGGATTAGCTTCGTTTCCAGGGTAGCTTTGTATAAATTCCTTTCTGGGCATCTTTGCTACTTTCACAGAGATTCTGTAAACCTCTTTCTCACTATCTCTTATAATTCTTAAAGCATCCCTTGCCGGTCTGGCTATGACTTCAAATTGAGTTGGAGCCAGTTTAATGAACTTAAATATCTCAGCCAGTTTTCCTTGTTCTTCAAGAGCCTTTTTAGTTGTCCTTGACTTTGAACAAGCCTTCTCTACTTTATTAAACTGCCTTTTAAGTGAATTAAAACGTTTTTTTACTTCTACTGGGTCTGGACCGGTAGGCGCTTCGTCATCATCTTCGCCTTTCTCTTTCCTTTGTGCTGCTTGGACAATCGCAGGTGGCGGTATTTCATCGTCTATGTCCATAAAACCAACCATTACCTCAGTCAGCCTTTTTTCTTCTTTTAATACTTCCTGGTAGTCATCCAAAATCTTATCTACGATACCTGGATAGAAGCAACAGGCTGCCAATAATTCTCGGTAGCCTTCTTCTATGCGTTTGGCTATGGCGATCTCTCCTTCTCTCGTAAGTAGATCCACAGTACCCATCTCTCTCATGTAGAGCCTGACTGGATCAGTTGTCCTTCCTATTTCTGATTCAACAGTGGTTAGAGTGGTTCTAGTATCTGGTACTGTTTCAGGAGCCGCCCCTTCATCTGTTTCACCTTGTGTTTTTTCTTGAACTTCTACTCCTATATCAATCAACATCTGTATGGTTTCTTCAACCTGATCAGGGTCAGAGATGTCTTCCGGTAACATCGCGTTTATTTCCTCATAGGTAAGAAAGCCTTGTTCCTTACCTTTATCGACGAGTTCTCTTAAACCAGAGTTCTCGAGATCTTCCTCGCTAAATATTGCGACTTCTTGCTCTTCGGAGGGTTCTTCGATTTCTAGCTCGACTTCTTTTTTGGATTTTTTTGCCATACTCAATTAAAAAGGGTGGGGAATTATAGTGTTTTTACAGCTCAAATCCCAATATTGATACTAATTTTTATTTTTCAATTGCTTAGACTAGTTTTGACTTAACTGCCTCAATAATACTTTGTCTTCTTCATCTAACTTATCTAAGTTAGATAATAGATGCTGTTGTAGTTCAAAAGTTTCATCTTCTGATAACTTTTCTTTAGTTTGCTGTTCCTTTAATTCTTGGATTCTTACTATTGGATTGGACTTCTTCATAGCCTCTAAGCAGTCATGAAAATAAGCAACGGAGTTCTTTTCTTCTAGGAGAGGAGTTCCAGATAATAAACTCCCTATAAAAGAAGCTGAATCGGTGTCTAGAGAACTTAATAGATCAGCAACCTGACCATTCGGAGAATTCTTAAAATACTCAATAACCTGTATTAACAAATTTGCTTCAGGTCTTGAAAGATCTTTTATCCACTCCGTAGAATCTACTTCAGAAATGAGTTCTGGATAAGTTACTACTGAAGCCAAGGCTTTTGCTATGATCCCACTCGGCTCAAAAGGTTTCTCTTCTTTATCTTTTTGGGTAGGCGAAATAAATTTAGTTTCCTTCTTTTTTCTTATAGCTACTGACTGGGAATTCTCCTCAATATCCTTTTTACTTAAGCCAGTTACATTCGAAACCTCAGCCTCTAATAATTTTTTTATGGCGCTTTCTGGCATGGATCTTAGTAGTTCGGTTGCTTTAGAAGCCAACGAAGCTCTTTTTTCTAAAGAACCTGTACCAATAGCTAAGGTTAGTCTTTCTATAAAATATTCTGACAATAGTAAGGATTTTTCAAGCCTGCTTTCAAAGTCTTCCTTACTTTCTTTTTCTAATAAGCTTGCTGGATCTTCGCCTTCAGGTAGAAAAAGGAATTTTATCTCTGCTCCATCATTAACTACTGGCAGGACATTTTTAAGAGCACCCCAGGCTGCACCGCGACCTGCATCATCTCCATCAAAACAAAAAATAACTTCATTAACTAACTGAAGCAGAACTTGTGTATGAAATCGATTGGTGGCAATACCTAACGTGGCAACAGAATTGTTTATACCTTTTTCAGACATTGCGATAACATCCATGTAGCCCTCAACTACATAAATTCTTCTTAAGTTCCTTCTGTCCTCTAAGGTTTCATGGAGACCATAAAGTTCTTTGCCCTTTTGAAAAACTGGAGTATCCCCAGTATTTAAATACTTAGGTTGGTCTTCTGGGTTCATTACTCTTCCTCCAAAGCCTACCACCCTTCCTTTTCTATCTTTTATAGGAAACATCAATCGATCTCTAAATAAATCATAGGGCTCTTTATCTTTGTTCTTTTTAGACAGACCTGCTTTTATTTGAAGCTCTTCTGAAAAACCTTTACTAGATAAATGAGAAGACAAAGCATTCCAAGATTTAGGAGCGAATCCAACATTAAATCTTCTGCAAGTACTACCTGAAATATGCCTGTCGTCCTTAATATAGCTCTGAACCTTTTTAGCTATTGATGAATCTGCAAGAGAATCTTCAAAAAAACTGGAGGCACTAGCTAAAACTTTGAATAAAGGTTCTCTATCTTCTTGTTTCCTTGAAGATTTTTCGTAAGGAACTTCTAGGGCCGCTCGAGAAGCTAAAGCTTCTACTGATTCTACAAACCCTAAACCTTCAAACGATTCTAGAAAACCAATAACATTACCTGTGGCCCTGCATTTAAAACAATAATAAAACTGCTTTTGTGAACTAACACTAAAAGATGGGTTACTGCCATCATCACAAAACGGACAAAGACCCCAGTGATCCTTTCCTTTCTTTTTTAAAGGGACATAACTATCCACTAAAGCAACTATGTCTGTTATGTCTACAATTTCTCTAATGAAAGCTGGTGGTATGGATCCAGGCATTTATCTATTCTCTGAAAACCAGTTTTCTAAAATGATCTGAGCAGCAATTTGATGAGTGTCTCTGCCTGAAAATACAGAGTTATCTTCTTCAGTTTTTAATCTATCTTTAGCTTCTCTAGTGGTAAGTCTTTCATCCATTAATTCAACAGGAATGTTATACCTTTTATTTATTAAATCAGAAAATTTATCGCTCTTTTTTTTTATTTCACTTTCAGACCCATCCATATTTAAGGGGTTGCCTACTACCAGGAGTTTGGGGTTCCATTCTTTCACGAGAGGATCTAATTTACTCCAATCCGGTTCTCCATTTTTTGCTTCAAGGGAAAAGAAGGTCTCGGCAGTATTTGTAATTTCTTGACCTATAGCAACGCCAATGTGTTTCAAACCAAAATCAAAAGCCAATATTACTTTGGAATCCAAATTCATTAAGTTAGCTTTGTTTCTAAACAATCCAAAAAGTCATAAGCAACATCAATGTCACAGAGGCTTTTATATTCTCTAAAGCACGTAGGACTTGTTACATTAACCTCAGTTAAATAATCCCCTATTACGTCTAACCCCACCAAGCAGAGACCAAGTTCTTTAAGACGCGGCCCCACTTGATCACAAATCCATTTATCTTGAGTAGTTAACGATCTTGCTACAGCAGAGGCACCAGCAGCTAGATTCCCTCTCAACTCTCCTTCAGCTGGAACTCTGGCTATGGCGCCCTCCATGGGCACACCGTCTATAAGTAATATTCTTTTATCTCCTTCAACAATTTCTGGAATGTATTTTTGGATCATAACTTTTGTATCACCATTTTTAGTAATGTTTTCTAGTATTACCGCTATGTTGGGATCTAAACTTCTAACTCTAAAAATAGAAGATCCTCCCATTCCATCGAGTGGTTTAACTACAGTATCAAGATGTTCTTTAATGAATTCTTTTAATAAACTTTGGTTACTTGTTACTAAAAACGGCGTACAACACTGCGGAAATTCAGTAGCAAAAACTTTTTCATTACAATCCCTTAGACTCTGAGGTTTATTGACTACTATAACTCCTTCTCTTTCAGCAGCCTCCAACACATAAGTGTTATAAATATAATTTGCATCAAATGGGGGATCTTGCCTCATAACTATGATGTCTAGATCTGATAAACGCATTTCACGAGTATTTGAAAGTTCAAACCAGTTTACAGAATCATCTCTTACTTTTATTTCTTGGGTTAAAGCGTAAGCACCATCCTCTCTTAAGAATAGAGAGTTTGGTTCCATATAGATTAGATCATGTTTTCTAGATTGAGCTTCTATAAGAATAGATAAAGTGCTGTCCTTTTTAAAATTTATGGAGCCTATAGGATCCATCACTACACCAAATTTCATATAACACCTGTAAACATACTAATCTTACTTCAACCCGAACTAAAACTCTTCACACATTGTTCTTATAGCACTGATTGCCGATATGACAGCTGTATCTGCTCTTAAAATTCTTTCTCCCAATTGGACAGGTAAGAAATCTTTTTCTTGAAGTAAGGCCACTTCATTGTCAGTAAAATCACCTTCAGGTCCAACAGCTATTGCCACCGATTCATTAAATTTCAAAGATGACAGTTTTGTTTTTGAGTTGGGATAAAGAACAATTTTATTTTTAGTGTTGACTGTCTCAATCCATTCTTTCAATGTCTGTATTTTGTTAATCTCAGGTAACCAGTTCTCACCACATTGTTGGCAGGCATGTTTAGCTATTGAATGCCATCGTTCTTTTCTTGACTGAATTTTATCGAGATTCAGTTTTACTACCGTTCTCTCGGTGTAAAGGGGAGAAATAGAACTGACTCCCAATTCTGTAGCTTTTTGAATTGAATGACTAAAAGGTTCTGATTTAATCAACGACTGTCCTAAATCAATCCTGATCCCTTTTCTCTTTGAAGAAGATTCAACTTTAATCAACTTAACTTTGACCAGTTTTTTTTCTAGGGAGATTATTTCAGCTATAAATGATGTACCCCTCCCATCAAAAAGTTCAACCAAAGAACCCTCCTTCTTCCTCAAAACTTGAATCAAGTGATTGGAGGGTTCTTGGTCTAATGTTAGGGTCTTATTTATCTTTAACTTCTGACCAGAATATATTCTTGTATAGTTCATCATTACAGTAAAAACTTGCAGCGGCTATTATTACATTGATCTTATAAAGGAAGTTATGTATGACAAACAATAAACCAGTAACTATTTATTTAATTCGTCATGGAGAAGCCAACGCGGCTTGGGATGAAGACCCTGATCCGGGACTCAGTGAAAAAGGAAAACTACAATCTGAAGAACTAAAAACAGAACTAGCTCAACAACTTCCTTCAAGCTTCGAAGCTATATCAAGCCCGCTCTTAAGAGCACAAGAAACTGCTAAGCCCTTAAAAGAAACATTAGGGTTTGATCTGAATATTAATGATACTTTTGCAGAAATTCCTTCTCCAGGCATACCTTTATCCGAAAGAAGAGACTGGTTAAGGGGGATCTTTAATGCAAAAGTTAAAGAACTAGAAGAACCTCAGTTGTTATGGAGGAATTCCATTATTGAATCGTTGAAAGTACTTCAAAAGGATACGATTATCTTTAGTCACTTCATGGTTATAAATTGTGTGGTTGGTTGGATTAAAAATTCTGAAAAATTTGTTTCTTTTCATCCTGATAATTGTTCTGTTACAAAAATTAGAAGAGAAAAAGATGAATTTGAAATTCTAAACATGGGAAGAGATTTCACTACCACTGTTCAATAAAAAAATAAAGCTTTCTTTGAGAATTATTTTTCTTGAAAGTCGTGTACAGGTGAGTATGATTTATCTCCCATTTAAATAAAACTGTACTGACCAAAATTTAGACTCGCATGGCTCCCAAAAAAAAGAAAAAATTTAACGGCGAAGGAAAAAGACTAAGCGTTCAAGTTGCCAAGAGCATGCAAAAATACTTTAGAGAGTTGGACGGTGAGAAAGCAACCAACATTTATCACATGGTTCTTAAAGAGGTAGAACAACCATTGTTAGAAACTGTTATGAAAGAGTGCAATGGTAATCAAACTTTAGCTAGTCAAGTTCTCGGTTTAAACAGAGGGACGCTGCGTACTAAATTAAAAGACTACAATTTAATTTAGGCATATCAGTCTAAATGGCAGAAACTACTGCACCCATACAAAGAGCCCTAATTAGTGTTTCCAACAAATCCGGATTGATAGAATTCTGTCGATCTCTCACTGAAGAGTTCAATGTTGAAATTATTTCAACTGGAGGAACTTTAAAAGCCTTAGAAAAGGCTAGTATTAGTGCTGTAGAAATCAGCCAATTTACAAACTTTCCTGAAATGATGGATGGTCGAGTAAAAACCCTTCATCCTAAAGTGCATGGCGGAATCTTAGCTCGTAGAGAGCAGGATCAAGAAGTCATGAAAGAAAATAATATTTTGGCTATAGATCTAGTGGTAGTAAATCTCTACCCATTTAGGGAAACCATTTCCAAAGCAGATGTTTCGCTAGAAGAAGCAATTGAAAATATAGATATAGGTGGACCCAGCATGGTTCGATCAGCAGCAAAAAATAATAAATATGTAGGAGTAGTCGTCGAACCCGATGACTACCCACTTATCCTTAAAGAGATGGAAAGTAATGGAGGTTGCCTTTCTCAAGAGATGCGAAGCTCTTTGGCCACTAAAGCATTCAATCATACTGCCAATTACGACACAGTCATTTCAACTTATTTAACTTCACTAACTGAACAGGACTTTCCCAATCGTATGTTTGCTAAATTTCAAAAGAAAGAAGTTATGCGATACGGGGAAAACCCACATCAGAAGGCAGCCTTTTATGTTGATGAGACCAAGCAAGGTAATGGTCTAGGTAACGCCATCCAGCTTCAAGGTAAGCAACTTTCATATAACAATATTGCAGATACCGATGCTGCCCTTGAATGTGTTAAGAGTTTTGAAGAACCAGCTTGTGTAATTATTAAACATGCCAATCCGTGTGGTGTGGCCACTGATGTTGATATTACCGAAGCTTATCAAAAAGCTTTCGCTGCTGATTCAACATCAGCTTTTGGAGGGATCATTGCATTAAATCGAAAGTTAGAAGAAAAAACTGCCCAGCAAATAATTGATAACCAATTTGTTGAAGTGATTGTTGCTCCGGGAGTTTCCTCTTCTGCTCAAAAAATTCTAAACACTAAAGAAAATATAAGAGTCCTAGAAATGGAAAGTATGGTTAAGCTTTCGTCTGGTTTTAAGTTTCTAAGTGTGACTGATGGGCTTCTGATTCAAGAAATAGATAATGGTTCTATCTCAGCTAAAGATTTAAAAATAGTATCCTCTCGAGAACCGACTGAGGAGGAAGTTCAAGATTGTTTGTTTGCTTGGAAGGTCTGTAAGTTTGTAAAATCTAATGCTATTGTTTATGCAAAAAATAATCAAACCGTGGGTATAGGAGCAGGACAAATGAGCCGCATAGATAGCGCTCAAATAGCAGCTTCGAAAGCAGAAGAAAGTGGATTTAAAACTAAAGGGTGTGCAATGGCTTCCGATGCCTTTTTCCCATTCAGAGATGGAATTGATGTGGCAGCATCCATGGGTATAAGTTCAATTATTCAACCAGGAGGATCTATCAGAGATGATGAAATCATTGAAGCAGCCAATGAAGCTAATATGGCAATGATTTTTACTGGGATGAGGCATTTTCGTCACTAACCATGAAGGTCTTAATTGTCGGCAGTGGAGGAAGAGAACACGCACTGGCATGGAAGGCAAAGCTCAGTCAATTAGTTGATGGCGTTTACGTAGCGCCCGGTAACGGAGGTACAGCAAATGAAGCTGGTGTTACCAATGTGGAAATTGCAGCTGACGATATAGATGGACTTACAAATTTTGCTCAAGTTAATAAAATAGATCTAACTATCGTAGGTCCTGAGGTTCCACTTGTAGAAGGCATAACCGATAAATTTGAATCGCTAAATCTAAATTGCTTTGGTCCTTCTAAGAAGGCTGCTCAGTTAGAAGGGTCAAAAGAATTTATGAAAGATTTCCTGACAAGACATGAGATACCAACGGCAATCTACGAATCCTTTACTGATCTAGAAACAGCTTTAGAATATTTAAAAAATTCATCAATCCCCATTGTTATCAAAGCCGATGGGCTAGCAGCAGGAAAAGGCGTAACGGTGGCACAAAGTTATAGCGAGGCAGAAAAGGCCATTAGGGCTTGTCTCGAAAATAATACCTTTGGTGATGCGGGCAATAAAGTAGTAGTTGAAGAATTTCTCGAAGGCGAGGAAGCAAGCTTTATAGTTTTGACAGACGGGAAGACTGTTCTTCCTTTAGCTTCTTCTCAGGATCATAAGACCAGAGACAATGAAGATAAGGGCCCAAACACGGGGGGTATGGGAGCTTACTCACCAGCTCCTGTTGTAACAAATGAAATGCATGAAAAGATCATGCGTGAAGTCATAACCCCGACCATTGAGGGTCTGACTAAGGAAGGAATAAATTATTGTGGTTTTCTTTATGCAGGAGTAATGATAGATAACCAGCAGAACATAAAGGTGTTGGAATTTAACTGCCGGTTCGGAGATCCAGAAACACAACCAATTTTAATGAGATTGGAATCTGATCTTGTTGAGTTATGTTATCAAGCTAGCAAAAGGGAATTACAACAAATACAACTACAATGGAATCCAAAAGTTTCTCTGGGTGTAGTTATGGCTGCCGGTGGGTATCCTTATGAATACGAAAAAGGAAATACCATTGAAGGCCTGCCTCTCGAGACTGCAAACCTTAAGGTATTCCATGCTGGTACGAAGGCCAAGAATGATCTTATCAAGACTAATGGCGGGAGAGTACTCTGTATAACCGCGTTAGGAAAAAACACTACAGAAGCACAACTTAATGCTTATAATTGCGTCGAACAAATTAAGTGGAAGGACTGTTTTTACAGAACAGATATAGGTTACCGAGCTATAGAGAGAGAATCATGAAGAATTTTTTAGATGACTTGATTGTTGAACTAGATAAAGGAATACAATCGTCTTTTTCAAATGTACACAAACATCAAAGGAATTACCCAGCTGAATCCACGCAAGAAGTTGAACTCAATGAATTTGAAAAAAATCACTCTGCTGGCCTAATGAGAGTTAATCATTCAGGAGAGGTATGTGCTCAGGCCCTCTACCTTGGTCAAAGTTTAACAGCTGAATTTAAAGAAACTCGGGATCAAATGAAGCAGGCAGCTGAGGAAGAGATGGACCACCTAGCCTGGTGTAATAGACGCCTTGATGAATTAGGGGACAGTCCTAGTGTTCTCAACCCTTTTTGGTACTTTATGTCATTCTCAATAGGTGTGCTAACTGGCCTTGCTGGAGATAAATGGAGTTTAGGTTTTGTGGAAGAGACAGAAAAACAGGTGGTGAATCATTTAGATTCTCATCTTGATAAAGTCTCAGACAAAGACATCAAAACAAAAACCGTCATAAGAAAAATGCGAGAAGATGAAGATAGTCATGCAAAACAAGCAAAAGAATCTGGAGCAAGTGAATTACCGGATGAAGTTAAAACCGGAATGTCTTGGATAGCTAGATTAATGACATCTACAAGTTATTACATCTAATTGTGAAATTTAAATTAAATTTATTGCTAAATTGTTTTACATAAGTATAGTGCGTCTCGCAGTATCACTGCATTCGTTTAATTAGGAAAAAATATATGAATTTGTACGTAGGAAATCTTCCGTGGAGTTGCACGGAGGAAGAGCTGGAAGCTCATTTTGCACAGTGCGGTCCTGTTAAGGCCGTTAGAATAATTACTGAAGGTAGATCAGGCCGCTCAAAAGGGTTTGGTTTCGTCGAAATGGAATCCTCTGACGGAGGACAATCCGCAATAGACACTCTTAACGGTAAAGATTTCGGTGGAAGAGAGCTAAGAGTAGATACGGCTACGGAAAGAAGTTAATAAATCTTCTTTTACGGATTAAAGTCTCACTCCTCTTCGACCACAACAGCAGTCCCTAAAACCAATAGCTCAGCGGCTCCTTGTGAGATCACTGATGTGGTTGTAGAAACGCTTATTATGGCATTGGCTCCCATTTGCTCTGCATCTTGGACCATGCGATCTATGGCCTGCTCCCTACTCTCTGCCATAAGTTTTGTATATTCCTGAATTTCTCCGCCAACAATATTCTTGAATACTGCCAGAATATCTTTACCTATATGCCTTGCTCTTATGGTATTACCTTTTACTAAACCTAAAGTCTTAACTATTTTTTTTCCTGGTATATCAGGACTCGATACAACTAACATGTCTATATCTCCACATCTTTATAGGAATCATCTTTAGATTCTTTATAGCGTTGCCTGATTGCTGAAACAAGTAAAATAAGTATTCCCATCCAGAGAACTAAAATTGATATTGTGAACACTAACGACTCTGATTCAAGAATCCCTCTATAAATTCCAAATGCTGTTAAAAGCAGCCAACCACTGATCAGTGCAACAATTCCTAAATTTTTCACACGTAAGATTATCTAGCTAAAAAAGAGATTCTTCAACTCTTTTCCAGGGTCTTCTGCTTTCATAAATATCTCACCAACCAGAAATGCTTTAACGCCTGATGACACTATTTTTTTAACATCTTCTGAAGATTTGATACCACTTTCTGACACTGTAAGAATTTCTTTAGGTATTTCTTCAACTAATCTTTCAGTTGTTTCTAAATTAACTTCGAATGTTTCAAGATTCCGGTTATTTATTCCGATTAAGTTAGGTTTGATTTCTAAGGCTTTTTCTACCTCCTCTTCATCATGAACTTCAACTAAAACTTCGAGGTTAAGATCAGAAGCTAAGTGGCTAAACTCTTGAAGTTGATTTTTTGATAAAGCAGCTACAATTAATAATATGCAATCTGCCCCTTTGAGCAGACTCTCATAAATCTGATATTCATCCACAATAAAATCTTTTCTTAATACAGGCAGATCGACAGCCTCCTTCACTAATGGGATATGTTCTATGGAACCCTTAAAGAAAGGTTCTTCTGTTAGGACACTTAAACAAGCAGCCTCTGCTTCAAGATATTGCTTAGCTAACTCTGAGGGGTCATAGTTTTCTCTTATGAGTCCTTGGCTTGGAGAAGCTTTCTTCATTTCAGCTATAACTGCTACCCGATGCGATTCTATTGAGGTCTTCAGAGATTTTATAAAACTTTCTTTAGATAATAAATTTTCAGATGAAGTAGAAGTCTCAATTAATGGAAACGTCTTTTTTTTCTCTTCGACAGAAGCCTTTGTGACTTTTAATATCTCATTTAAGTAAGTGTTTTTCATTTATCCTTTTTTAAAGACTTACTGTATTCAACAAGTTCCTCAAGTTTTTCTATACCACTGCTTTCACTAATACTTTGTAAAGATATATCAATTCCCTCTTTCAGAGTTCCAGCTAAACCCGCTACATAAAGAGCTGCTCCAGAAGTCATGGCTACCATTTGAGCTGCTGCCTGATTTTCTCCTCTTAAAGCTTCCTTAGCAATCCGTAAGCTTTCTTCGGGTGAGTCTGCAGTGAGATTTTCAATCGGTAATATCTTTAGTCCAAAGTCATCAGGTGAAATGGAATATTCTTTAATTTCTCCATTTCGTAACTCAGCTACATAGGTTGAGGTGGCTGAACTAAATTCATCTAAACCATCTTCTGAATGTAAAACCAATACGTTCTCGCTGCCCAGTCCTTTCAATACTTCGGCTAAGGGCCTAACCCATTTATAGTCAAAAACTCCCAACACTTGATTTAAAGCTCCAGCAGGATTCGTCAGTGGGCCTAATAAATTAAATATAGTTTTTATGCCAAGTTCTTTTCTGGGGCCAATAGCATATTTCATTGCGCTATGGTGGGCGGGCGCAAACATAAATCCTAAACCTACATTTTCAATACAATCCTTTACTTGTTCAGGATTGAGATCTAAAGATACTCCAGCAACTTCTAAAAGATCCGCACTGCCACTTTTTCTGGTAGCACTACGATTTCCATGTTTTGCTACTTTTGCTCCACAAGAACTCGCTACAAATGCTGCCGTTGTTGATACATTAAAAATACCTGATCCAACACCACCAGTTCCACAAGTATCTACAAGATGTTTTGTGTTAACAGATACTTTTGTTGATAGTGATCGCATAACTTCTGCAGATCCAATGACCTCCTCTATAGATTCTCCTTTAGAACTTAGAGAAAATAAGAAAGTTTTTATTTGATCTTCCGAGACTGATCCCGTTAAAATTTGATTCATAACTAAAGAAACCTCTTCTCTAGATAAGTCTTGTCCAGAATTAATTTTTTTTATACTTTCTTCAATTTCCATAATTAATTAGTAATTTAAAAAGTTTTTTAATATTTCCATTCCTTGCTCAGTTGCAATTGATTCAGGATGAAATTGCAGACCAAATAATGGCAACTTTTCATGCTGAATTGCCATTATTGTTTTATTTTCTGTCCAAGCTTTGATAAGAAATTCTTTTTCTAGAGTATTTTCTTCAATTATTAATGAATGATATCTCGTGGCTTTAAACGGACTTTCTAAACCTTTAAATAAACCTGATCCATCATGGATTATTTCTGATAGCTTTCCGTGCATAATTTCATCTGCCCGAATTATATTTGCTCCAAAAGCAGCTCCTAAGCACTGATGGCCTAAACATACTCCCAAAATTGGAAGTTTATCTTTAAATTTTTTTATTAACTCGACCGAAATACCAGCTTCTTTTGGTGTGCAAGGCCCTGGAGAGATAACTATGTATTCTGGACTCTTCTTCTCTATGTCATCTAAAGAAATTAGGTCATTTCGATGCACTTCTATTTCTTGTCCCAGTTGATAGAAATACTGAACCAAGTTATAAGTAAAAGAGTCGTAGTTATCAATCATTAATAACATAAAACTAACCTTTCAACTTTTGTTGAACCATTTCAACGGCTTTGAAAATTGCTCTGCCTTTATTTAAGGACTCTTTCCACTCTAGTTCAGGATCTGAATCTGCAACAAATCCCCCACCAGCTTGAATGTATAAAACATCATCTTTGATTATTGCTGTCCTAATCGTTATTGCCATATCCATATTCCCTTGCCAAGAAAAATATCCTATTGCACCACCATAGATACCTCTTTTAACTGGTTCAAATTCATCTATTATCTCCATTGCTCTTATTTTAGGAGCACCTGAAAGCGTACCAGCTGGAAAAGTGGCTCTAAAGACATCCATTGATTTAAGTCCCTTTCTTAATTTGGCCCTAACATTAGAGACCATGTGCATAACATGACTGTATCTTTCAATTCCATACTTCTGCGTTACTTCGACAGTTCCTGGTTCTGCGATCCTGCCAATGTCATTCCTTCCTAAATCAATTAACATGAGATGCTCAGCTATTTCCTTAGGATCGTTAACCATATCTTCTTCCATAGCAATATCATCAATATCATCTTTTCCTCTCCTTCTAGTTCCTGCAATAGGCCTAACAGTTACTTCTCCATTTTCTAATCTAGCTAAAATTTCAGGAGAAGAACCCACAATATGAAATTCTTCTAAGTTTAAATAATAGAGATATGGCGAGGGGTTTAGATGACGTATTGAGCGATATAACTCAACAGGATCTGAGGTGAAAGGTACTGACATCCTTTGAGAACAAACAACCTGCATTACATCTCCTGCTTTTATATATTCCTTAATCTTTTCAACTGATTTTTTAAACTCCTTTTCACCGAATCCTGAAACAAAATCTTTCTCAGTTACGGGATTATTTATTTCTTCTGAATTGTTTTGGACTAAAGGAGTAAGTAATTTATCTGAGAGCTCTTTAAGTCTTTGACCAGCTGAAGAAATATCTTCTTTCGATTCACTTTTAGACAAAACAATGAGGTGTAATCTATTATTAAGGTTATCAAAGACAGCTACTTCCTCTGAAAGCATAAAAAGAGCATCTGGAGTTCCTAAAGGGTCTGGAAGATTTGACTGGGATAATCTAGGTTCGATATATCTAATACAGTCATAACCAAGATACCCAACCAACCCACCAGTGAATCCTGGCAGTTCCTCGTTAACTTTTACTTTAATATTTTCTTGGTATTCCTCTATAAACTTTAAAGGATCGACTGAACTTAATTCCTCTACGATCTTGCCATCTTCCCAGATTTGAATTTCATTATTGAAAATCTTAATCACTGTTGAGGCAGGAAGTCCGATTAGAGAATACCTTGCCCACTTCTCCCCTCCTTCAACAGACTCAAATAAATATGAATAAGGTTGGTTTCCTAGCTTCTTGAAAACACTCAAAGGTGTTTCCATGTCTGCTAAGATCTCAACAGAAATAGGAATTCTTTGCTGGGACATGAATTTTTGTTTTAAGAGTTAGTTTAATGATTGACGCATTTTGGAAATGACATCTTGATAACTCTTCTCTCCGAATATTCCGGAACCAGAAACAAATGTATCTGCTCCTGCATTAGCAACTTCAGCAATATTATCCAATTTAATACCCCCATCAACCTCTAATCTAATGTTTAATTTCTTCTGATCTATGATCTTTCTCAAGGCCGATATTTTTTCCGTTACTGAAGGAATAAAATCTTGTCCCCCAAAACCTGGGTTAACAGACATAAGTAAAACCATGTCTAATCTATCCCAACAACTATCTAGTAAATTTAAAGAGGTTTCTGGATTTAGTACTAAGCCAGTTTTACAACCAAGACTTTTAACTAGTTGCAGAGATCTATCAACATGATCAGATGCTTCAGGATGAAAAGTTATGAACGTAGCTCCTGCTTTGGCAAAATCTTCAATGAGACTATCAACTGGTTTTACCATCAAATGAACATCTATAGGAGCAGTAACTCCGTAATTCCTTAAAGCCTTACAAACCATGGGGCCAATAGTCAAATTAGGGACGTAGTGATTGTCCATCACATCAAAATGTACCCAGTCTGCACCAGCTTCTAGAACCGCATCAACTTCTTCTCCTAGCCGAGCAAAATCAGCTGAAAGTATTGATGGGGCTATGATATCTTCTTGTTTTGCCATCTCGTTTATCTCAAGGGCGGCAAAGTTTACTCTTCCAATAAGTAAGCGTCTAATTTTTCTAAGTCTTCTATTGTATTTATATTAACTAGATAACCCCGATAAACCTCTGCTGACACTTGTCCCTTCTCACTTGCAGGTAAAAGAATTTCCTTCCATAAATCATACTTACCAGTCTTCGCGCCTACAAATAACTGAGGGTCAATTAAAGCCAGTCCAGAAAAAGTAAAACTTCTTCCTTCACCTGAAGAATTAACCTTACCTTTATTTAAAAACATATCCCCTTCAGGATTCTCTGGTGGATTTTCTATCAAGATTAAATGCGCCAAAGAGCCCTCATTTAATGATAAATTTGAAAAATCAAAGTCTGTCCAAACATCTCCGCTCATGACTATAAAAGGCTCATTTCCAATAGAACTTAAAGCATTGCCTATACCTCCGCCTGTACCTAAAAGCTCTTTTTCGTAAATGTACTCTATATTTATGCCCCACTTAGAACCATCACCCAAGAAATTTTCAATTTGCTCTCCTTCGTGAAATAAATTAATAATTAGATGATCTATCCTGAATGACTTCAGTTTTTCAACATGCCAAGAAATCAGGGGCTTCCCTCCAATATCTATAAGGCATTTCGGTTTACTTGCAGTATGCGGCAAAAGTCTTCTTCCTAATCCTGCAGCTAATAAAAAGACTTTCATAAATTTTCTTTAAGTGTTTGTGTTAACAAAGGAGCTACCTCTTCTTTTAGATAGTTAGAAACTTCATTAAGTTCTTCGTATTTAATTGAGGTTTCTATCACAAAATTTAGAGTTTTATGTAAGTCCGGTAATCTAAAAGATTTACCATCCCTTAAGTGGAGTCTCGATAGTGTTCCTAAAATTCGTAATTGTCTTTGAAGACCAGTTAAATCAAATGACTTCTTTGGGTTTTTAATGGAACTTACCTGCGTAAGCCCAAGTTCATTGGATCTATTTAAGTATTCTTCCAATAAAGCATTTAATTCCTCATCCTTTATTTCCAAGTAAAGATCTTTGAATAGAGCTGCTGGATCAAGAAATATAGGACCATAGACAGCATCTTGGAAATCTAATACACCTGCATTACCATCTTGGAGAACCATAAGATTTCTGCTTTCGAAATCAAAATGGCACAAGACTTTTGGTTGCTCTTTTAGGTCCTGAACAACAACCTTGTAGAGATTAGAAAATAAATCTATTTCCTCTCTTCCAAGCTCTAAACCCAGTAAGTCTTTCAGAAACCAATGTTCAAATAGGCGCATTTGGTTTTGTAAGTCTATCTCTTCAAGTACAGGAATTTTTTCATCTTTTTGACAAAGATGAATATTAATCATCTCATCGATAGCCGCCAAAAAAAGATGATGATAATTTTTCTTATTTAGTTTGAACTGATAGGAATCATCTCCAAAGTCTTCAACCAGCATCCAACCACTTTCTAGATCAAAATAGAAAACTTCCGGTACTGTTACACCATTATTTCGGAAAAAATTTGATAAAAAAATAAATTGCTCATTGAGCTCTGTTTCAGGAGGAGAAAAGACACCTATCAGGCTATTCCCTTTTCCTTTGAGTCTAAAATACTCTCGGGTACTTGCTTCTTGTCTAAGGGCCTCGATTTCAAACATTTCAGGTTTACCAGAACCTTTCAATTTTTCATTTGACCATTCAAGTAGCCCTTCTTTTAATAAAGACATCAACTCTTTCTCAGATTAATTTATTTTAGCTCTTGATTATAACCAAGTCTCAGTTAGTTGAAGAAATAAGCCCCTGAACCTTTCCTTGTCTTTATAATCTAACGACATCTATGGTTTTTCGAAGAAAATTCTTATTAATTCCTCTGAGTTTCGTTGTTTTATTGATTTCAATAGAAACCATTAATGGTTCTGAAAGAGAAGAAATCAAGATCAAGACTATAGAGGCTGAGACTATTTCCAATGACAAAGATGGAAATTTGATCTTGGAAGGAAACGTAATCATTAATACAAACCTACTTTCCTTTTCTTCTTCTAGTGCTCTATTAAATGAATCAGAAGGATTGTTGGAATTAGTTGGAGATGTTGAAGTAATTTCCGATAACTTCGAAGTAAATTCATCTGAAATGAAAGCAAACTTAAATCTACAAACTTTTTTAGCTAAGTCCACTGAAATTTATGATGAAAATTCTAATTTTGGTTCGACGGAAGAGTTTGTAATCAGGACATCAGGAGATGTAGAACTGATTAACACTTCAGTGACTAGCTGTTCACAAGAAGATCCGGCCTGGACTATATCCACAAAGAGCATCACTTATTTAGATGGTCCAAAAAATGTGGTGATAAGAGGTATTAAATTAAAATTAAAAAAAATTCCTATTTTCTATTTCCCCTATGTAAGAACTGCTTTAAGCAATGAGAGTATGTCTGGTTTCTTAACACCAGGATTAAATCAAACTCGTAATGGAGTAGATATCTCGTTACCTTATTATTTCAATTTAGCTGAAAATTATGACCTGGTTTTAACTCCAAGACATATCTCTTCAAGAGGGTCTGGCTTGGCCTCAAATTTCCGTTATTTAAACACTAAATTTACTGGAGAGATTAATGTCTCAGGGTTATCGGGGGATAAAAGATACAAGAAAGAAACTGGTATAGAGGATTCTAGATGGAATGTATCTTGGCAGAATAGATCTATCTTGAGTAAAAACTTGTATTCAAATATAGATTTTCAATCTACAAGTGATGAATATTTTTTTAGAGATATAGGAAATGATCAGTTTGGTGAAACCAGAACAAGCTATTTACCTAGAAAATTCAGTTTAACTTGGAAGAATCCTTTTTTAAAAATTAATCTAGGAATAAGTAGATATCAAATACTAAACCCTTTCTCTTTTGAGGAATACAAGTCTAAGCCAAACTTAAACATACAAACTTATCTATCAAGAAATAATCTGTCTTTTTCTATTTTTGCTAATAAAAGTAAGTTTGAATTAGATCACGTTAATCCTCTTAGAAGCTCTTACGAAGAAGTTGATCGTTTATTTGTATCCCCCAAAATAACCTTTAGAAAAAACCTTCCTAGCTCAACCTTTTTATTTTCAACTGGAACAACTTATATAAAACATAACTTTGATTCCTTGCAAGAAAGTAAATCCTCCCCATGGGTTGAAATGAAATACAGTGTCTTCTTAGATAAAGTAAATAACCTTCAGGTTTCGAGCCTAATTCCAGTAATAAAGTATGTTTTTGTTGAGGACAGCTACAAGAACCAGACTAATTTAATTGATTCACGAATAATCTCTTTGGATTATTCAACTATATTTCAAAGAGGCAGGTTTGTAGGACTGGACAGATTTTCAGAAAATAACAAGATTATTGTCGGGCTTGAGAGGGTTTCAAGTTCATTAGATAAAGATTCCTTTAACTCTGTATCACTAGGGAAAGCCTTTTATCTCAAAGATAGGACGTATTATGAAGATTCTTCAATTATTAGAGATTCCTCTCCCTTGGTTGCTGAATTTAAAACAAAATTAAGAGGTAATATTTGGTCCAAGAGTTTATTTGAGTGGGATAATGAATCTAAGAAACTGAATCTAGCTAGTTTTGGTTTTTCCTATCAAAAAAATGACCTTAAAAGAATCGAATTTAGGTCAATTTATAGAAGACAAGATCCGAATAAAACTTATATCCCGTGGTTTGATAAAGATAAGAAAACTAATCACAGTGAATTAGTTACGCAATGGCCCTTATCTAAATCTATAAACCTCTTTGCTAGATGGCAAAAGGATCATGAAAGTAATAAGTCCAATGATATTTTATTTGGTTTTGAGTATTCTAATTGCTGCCTGAAATGGGGCTTAATGAACAGAAAATGGATAGAAGAAGACTATTTTTCTTGGAAAAATAATTACTCCTCTTCTTTTCAGGCTCTTTCTCAAGGCTTAGATCCATCCATAGAAAGAAGCAGAACTTATGTTTTTTTTGAACTGAAAAACATAGGAAGATTGGGCAAGGAAATATCTAAAGCTTTATCTTCAACTAAATTAGAATAATTGCATCGAGATGTAACTAAGAAGACAATAGCACCTTATTAATAGTATGAAGAATAAGTATCAGAAAAAATTTACCTTATCATTAACAATTGGACTGTTTCTTTGTTTTTTCTATATTGAAAAAATAGAAGCAAAAATTGAACTTTTAGATAGGGTGGTGGCTGTAGTTGATTCTGGTGTAGTAATGGAATCACAACTCAACCAAAGGGTACAAGATATTATTGGGAGATTAAGGAGTGATGGTATGGAATTGCCTCCTAAAGAAGTACTTGAAGAACAGGTTCTTGAGAGGTTAATCATAGAAGAAATTCAACTTCAGATTGGAGATCAGGCTGGAGTAAAAATAAGTGATGCAGAATTAAATCGTGCTCTTTCAATGATTGCTTCAGATAATTCTATGAATTTAGAACAGTTCAAAGAGAGTCTAGATGCTAACAAAGACTCTTACGTTAAGTTACGTGATCAGGTGAGAAAAGAACTAATCATCCAAAGAGTCCAGAGAGGTAAAGTTGGTGCGAACATAGAGATTTCTGAACAAGAAATTGAGAACTTTCTCAATTCTGAAGAGGGAAGATTAAGGCTTGCTGAACAATATAATGTGCAACAAATTCTTCTTTCTCTAAGCAGTTCAGCCCCTGAAAACGAAGTTAATTTAGTTAAAGAAAAAGGAACTGATCTAATTAAGAGATACAAAGACGGGGAAAGTTTTGAAAAATTAGCAGCAACCTATTCTGCAGATCAAAATGCCCTAGAAGGTGGAAGCCTGGGTTGGAGAAAATCTTCTGAATTACCCACATTATTTTCGAATGTTGTTGTCAAAATGAAGGTAGGAGAAGTTTCTGAGTTAATTAGAAGTGGAGCGGGATTTCATATTATTAGATTATCAGAGAAAAGAGGTGATGTAGTTAAATTTGAAGACCAAACATTGGTAAGGCATATTTTGATACAAAGTTCTGAAATTAGATCTGAGAATCAAACCAAAGAACTAATTAATGAGATATATCAGGAACTTATTGATGGAGAAGATTTTAAACAACTTGCCAGACTGCACTCAGAAGACCCAGGTTCAAAAATGGAAGGTGGAGAACTGGGTTGGAGTTCACCGGATACATTTGATCCAGCTTTTGAAGCTGTTATGAATTCAGTAGACATAGGAGAAATGTCTAAACCCTTCCAATCTAGTTTCGGCTGGCATATCTTAGAAGTTCTTGATAGAAGAAATGAAGATATCAGTGATGATGTAAGGAAAAATAGAGCCTATTCCATTATCTTTAATAGAAAGTTTGAACAAGAACTTCAAAGAACTTTAATAGAATTAAGATCAGAATCCTACGTAGATATTAAATTAAACACATGATTAAACTGGCTGTCTCGCCAGGAGATCCAGCTGGTATAGGCCCTGATATTTGTATCAAAGCATTTGGACTGAATAAAGACTTAGATTTTTCCCCTGTTGTATTTGGAGACATAAACCTTTTCAAGGAAAGAGCTCAAAATTTAGAAGTAGACATTCAAATCCGAGAATATAAAGGTCAAACAGATCTAGATGGTAAAAGTTTTTGGATTTTGCCCTACCCTCTGGATATGAAAGTAGAACCAGGTGAATCTAATTCTAATTATGGCGGTTACCTCATAAAAGTCTTGGAAGATGCAACGAATTTAACCTTAAAAAATGAATTTGATGCTTTAGTAACTGGGCCTTTAAATAAAGAATTGATTAATAAAGCTGGGATAAGTTTCTTTGGCCATACTGAAGTTCTAGCTGATCTTTCGAATACTCCTAAAGTTGTAATGATGTTGACTTGCGATAACCTGAAAGTAGCACTAGCTACAACACACGTGCCTTTAAGTGAAGTACCAAAACTGATTACACACGAACATCTGTGTGAATGTTTAACTATTTTAGATAATGACCTTAAGCTTAAGTGGGGCTATGCCAATCCTTGTATTAAGGTTTTGGGATTAAACCCCCATGCCGGAGATGGTGGGTATCTGGGCAAGGAAGATCAAGAAATAATAGCTCCAGCAATTGAATACCTCAAAACAAAAGGGCTAAATCTCATCGGACCAGTTTCTGCTGACACAGCCTTTGTAGGAAAAAACTCAGAACAAATAGATGCTTACCTTGCTATGTACCATGATCAAGGCCTTCCTGTTTTAAAAACTGCGGGTTTTGGCAATTCGGTTAATGTTACCTTGGGATTACCATTTATTAGAACTTCAGTTGATCACGGTACAGCTTATGACATGGCTGGAAGAAAAGATGTAGATGAGAACAGTCTTCTTGAAGCCGCATACTTAGCTTTTAACTTAGCAACCCGAAACTAGAGTGATAAGAGCAAAAAAAAGTTTAGGCCAGAACTTTTTGACGGATGAGATGATCATTAACCGTTTATTGGAAACTGTAAGCCCTAAAAAGCAAGACAACTTTTTTGAAGTAGGATCAGGTCGAGGTGAAATCACAAGAAAGATAACACCAATTGTAAGAAGACTAGATACTGTCGAAATAGATAAAGATCTAATCCAAAACTTAAAAAGACTTGAATCTGAGTTTACTAACTTAACGATTCACAAAAATAGTGTTTTAAACATACGCTTAGGGGAACTTTCTGAAGAAGGGTTAAAGTTCCGTGTCATAGGTAATTTACCTTACAACTTATCTTCTAAGATTATGCTTTGGACTTTTAGTAACAGTGAACATATTTTAGACATTCACTATATGTTTCAAAAAGAATTTGGAGAAAGGCTGGTTTCTATTCCTGGAAAGAAATCCTACGGACGACTGAGCGTCATAACCCAGTACCTGTTTGAATGCGAAGCCTTATTTAAAATTTTACCTGAAAGTTTTTCTCCTAAACCTTCTGTTGATAGCATTTTTATTAAATTTCTTCCGAAAGCTCAGAGAAATATAAACTCTCCAGAAGCTAAACAACTCCAAGAATTTACAAAACTAGTATTTTCTAAACGAAGAAAAAAAATATCTACTTCTTGTAAAAATATTATGAATTCAAACCAATTTATTGATTTAGGAATTAATCCAGATAGTCGACCAGAATCATTGGAGTTGAGTGAGTTTTTAAAAATTATTAAACATTTATCAGAAACGGGTAATGGCTAACTACGCAATAGGCGATGTGCAAGGCTGTTTCCTTGAATTAAAAGGACTTTTAGATCTAATTAATTTTGATCCAAGTCATGACAAGCTTTGGTTTGTGGGCGATCTTATTAACAGGGGGCCTGATTCACTCCGCACAATTGAGTTTATTTATGAAATAAAAGACTCTTGCCACATAGTTCTAGGTAATCATGATATGCACTTCTTAGCAATTGCTGATGGTCTAAGAAAGCCCTTTAAAAAAGACACTCTTAATGAATTACTAGAATCAAAGAAACTGAATCAATATAAAAAATGGCTCAAAGGCCAAAGCTTACTGTATTACGAAGATATACAATGCCAAAAAGGAAATAAAACTTATTTAATGAGTCATGCTGGCATCCCTCCTCACTGGTCTTGGCAAGAAACTTTAGAAGCTGCTGATGAAATAAAAGAAGCTTTAAATGATGAAAATCTTTATAGAGGATATTTAGAGAATATTTATGGAAACCTACCAAATAAGAGTCATCCGGATTTAAGCAGAACAGAACGAATGAGATTGAATACTAATTACTTAACAAGAATGCGATTTTGTAAAATTGATGGGGAGTTGGAACTAGAGACCAAGGGTATCTCCTCTATTGAACCTGAGGGGTTTAAGGCTTGGTTTAAGCACCCTTTAAAAATTGAAAGAGAAAACCTTCATTTAATTTTTGGTCACTGGGCAGCTTTAGGTGGTAAAACAGATAATGAAAAGATTACTGCTATAGATACGGGCTGTGTGTGGGGATACAAATTATCCGCATATAGATTGGAAGATAGTAAAGTCTTTAGTTATGATCGAATAGCTAAATAAAATGGAAATATATCTTGTTGGTGGTGCTGTAAGAGATACTCTTCTGGGTATTACAGTTAAAGAAAAGGACTGGGTAGTGGTAGGCGCTACTAAAGAGGATTTGATTGAACTTGGTTATAAGCAGGTCGGTTCAGATTTCCCTGTTTTCCTTCATCCAGAAACAAAAGAAGAATATGCACTGGCAAGAACTGAGAGGAAATCAGGCACAGGGCATAAAGGATTTTCTTTTGATACTCAGCCCAATGTTACTTTGGAAGAAGACTTAAGAAGAAGAGATTTAACAATCAACGCAATGGCTCAATCAGAAGATGGGAGTCTCATAGATCCTTTTAATGGCCAAAAAGACCTAAAAAATAAACTATTAAAACAAGTATCTTATGCTTTTCAGGAGGATCCTCTAAGGGTTTTTAGGGTAGCCCGATTTGCTGCCAAATTAAAACACCTCGGATTCTCAGTTGATAGAAAAACTATGAATACAATGAATAAACTATCTCTTTCCGGTGAGCTTGAGACTCTTCCAAAAGAAAGGATCTGGCAAGAAACACACGAAGCCTTGCAAGAAAAGAACCCGGCTGAATACTTTAGAGTTCTTATTGAATCCAAAGCTACCTTAGGATTAAAGAATATACAGAAGATTGATCTAGATATGTTTGAGTTAATTACATCAAAAATTTCTAATCCCAAATTAAGATGGGCCTCTTTAGCCTCAAGCCTTGAATGCGACTTGAATGCCTTAAATGATACTTTTGGAGTACCTAAAAAATTACAAGAGTTAAGTCACATTTATAAAAAATTGTTTGAATTTACTGCTAAACCAGGTTCTGGTGCTGAAAATCATGAAGTATTGGCATTCATTGAGGATGTGGATGCATTACGAAGAAATAAACGTTTCGACAAAGCCTTAAAGATTTTAGAGGCTAGTAGAGCTTCCAGTTCAATTAAGGGTAAAGCACTTCCATGGCAAGAAATGTCTAAAAAATTAAAAGAAATAAAACCTTCTTCTTCCGAATTGACAGGTACGGAAATTATTGAAGACTTAAGGAAGCAAAGATTAAAAATTATTGAAATTGAATTACGTAAGCATGGATGAGGAAAAGGTAGTTCTAATAACTGGGGGAGCTAAACGCATAGGCGCCTGTATAGCTAGGTACTTCCATGCAAGGGGCTTTTATGTAATTCTACACTTTAACAGTTCATCTAGAGAGGCAGAGCAACTTAAATCTGATCTGTTATCTATTAGAAAAAATTCTTGTAGAACTATACAAGCTAATTTTTCTGATGAGAGTTCCATTAATGCCTTATTAAAAGAAATCCTAGATAGTACAGATAGATTAGATGTACTGATTAACAATGCTTCCGGGTTTTTCCCAACACCAATAGAATCAGCTACGAAAGAAGAGTGGTTAACTCTTTTAGATACAAATGCAACAGTACCTTTGTTGTTAATTAAGACCTTAAAACCGCTATTAGAAGACTCAAGGGGGTGTGTAATCAATATTTCAGATTCTGAAGTGAGTTCAGGAATTCCTGAATATAGCCTTTATACTGCTGCCAAAGCAGCTCTAGAATCCTTAACTAAGTCTCTCGCGAAGGAACTTGCTCCTTATGTAACAATTAATGCAATAGCACCAGGTATCATTCTCTGGCCAGAAGAAGGTTGTTTAGATGAAGAGAAAAAAGCAGAAATAGTCAATAAAACAATCTTAGGTAGAGCTGGTGAACCAGATGATATCGCATCTGCAGCTTACCTTTTATACAGGTCCACCTATATGACTGGACAGGTACTCAAAATAGATGGAGGAAGGTCTCCTGGATAAACTGTAAAAATTAATTTACTTTAAGTTATCTTTTAACTATCTTTTCTAATAAGCTTTAAACAAAGATATGGATTTTAAAGAAAACCAGAATATAGGGACCATGGAGGTTCTGGAAAGACATCAGTTTGACGAAAAAGCTCTAACTGGTTTTATGGAGAAAAATGTACAAGATTTTGTAGGCCCTCTATCTATTGAAGAGTTTAAAGGAGGACAATCTAATCCTACTTACCTTGTCAAAACTAACACTCAATCTTATGTACTAAGAAGAAAGCCACCTGGAAAATTACTTAAATCTGCACATGCAGTTGACCGAGAATATCGAGTCATTACAGCTTTAAATAATACCGATGTTCCTGTCCCAAAAACCTTTGCTTTATGCGAAGACACAGAAGTAATTGGTACCGCCTTTTATCTAATGGAGTTTATGGATGGGAGAGTGCTTTGGGACCCTTCTATGGAAGACTCTAGTACTGAAGAAGCATTAGGAGTTTACACTTCGATGAATAACACCTTAGCTAAACTTCACTCTGTGGATCCTATTAAAGTAAATCTTGAAAGTTTTGGAAGACCAGGAAATTATGTTGGAAGACAAGTCTCTATATGGTCAAAACAATATGTTGATTCTGAAACCGAAGAAATTGTTGAAATGAATAAGCTAATAGACTGGCTACCTCAAAATCTCCCTTCTGACAAACCTTTGAGGATAGTGCATGGAGACTTCAGCTTAACAAATCTAATGATGCATAATGACAAACCTGAGGTCATAGCAATATTAGACTGGGAGTTATCTACATTAGGTGACCCTTGTGCTGATTTTAGTTATCACTGCATGCAATACAGACTGAATCCCCATTTATCAGATCAAGAATATTGCAAAAAAACAGGAATTCCTACTGAGGAAGAATACGTGAACATGTATTGTGATAAAACAGGTTATGACCTGAAGGAAGAATGGGAGCTTTACATGGCCTATAATCTGTTTAAGTCAGCTGGTATCTTACAAGGTATTTTAGGTAGGGTTAGAGATGGGACAGCAGCAAGTAAACATGCCAAAGACATGGCTGCAAGAGTTCGGCCCTTAGCTGAAGGCGCATGGAAACTTATAGAGGAAAACTTTGTATAAACTTAGAATTATTTTTAGTTTAAGCTAGTGAATATAAATTAAGAAAGGAGAGAAAGATGGCAATAGACAAATTTTTAGTAGAGGCAAGCCACATTATGATGTTTGCTAGATCTATTGGAGATGATAACCCTATTTACTACGATGAGGATCATAAGTCGGAGTCTGGTAGTGAAGGAATAATTGCTCCTCCAACATTTGCTCAATCCAGTGCGCAGTTTGATCCAGATTATTTTCTTAGACCAAAAACAGGTGGTGTGGGCTGGTTTGGTTCTGGAAAAGAACCTACTGGACTAAAGCCCTCAGGCTCAGGAGGTGGGGGCGGTGGTGGAGCTGCAGCAGGACTGCATGCCGAACAACACTTTGAATACCACTTACCGCTAAAAGCTGGAGACGTTTTAAGCGCCACTACTAAACCAGGAAATGCTTGGGAGAAAGAAAGTAAACGTGCTGGTAAACTCAAATTCAGTGAGTCAGTAACAGAATATAGAAATCAAAATGGGGACTTGGTCATAACAGCAACTGGAGTTGGTGTTCAAACTGAGAGACCGGTAGATAGTTAAGGAGAAGTCATGCTAAAAGCAAGTGAAATAAAAGTAGGTGATACTCATTCAGAAGTATTAGTGGAAGACCTTAAGCGAACCCAGATTGTTCAATATGCCGGCGCTTCTGGCGATTACAATCCTTTACACACTGATGAGATATTTACCACAAAAATAGCCGGTTATCCTACTGTGTTTGCTCACGGGATGTTAACGATGGGTATGACTGGAAGGATGGTAACTAACTACGTTGGTGATGGAACTCTAAAAAAGTATGGAGTTAGATTCACAAGCCAAGTTTGGCCGGGTGACACCCTAACAAGCGTAGCCACAGTTACTGAGTTAAGGGAAGAGGATGGAGAAAGTCTTGTTGATTTAGAAATAGTAACAACAAATCAAGATGGTGTAGCCGTAATAACAGGATCAGCAACTGCAAAAATAGCTTCCTAAAAAATGAATAAAGACGAAAGTCATCCAGATATTGGAGGACGACACGCAAAATTCGCTCTCGCCATTTTGGTGGTTGTGTACGTTTTTAATTTTATTGATCGCCAGATATTATCAATTTTAGCTGAAGAGATTCAGGCTGATCTTGGGATTTCAGATAGTGGTATTGGCTTCTTATACGGAACTGCTTTTGCCGTTTTCTATTCAGTGGTAGGAATCCCCCTAGGAAGGCTAGCTGATGTTTGGACAAGAAAAAATCTTATAAGTATTGGCTTAGCAACTTGGAGTTTTTTCACAATTTTATCTGGAACTGCTAAGTCATTCTTTTTTCTAGCTTTTTGCAGAATCGGCGTTGGGATTGGCGAGTCTAGTGCCAGCCCTTCTGCCTACTCATTACTTTCAGATTACTTTTCACCAAAAGTGAGGACAACGGTCTTAGCTATTTATTCTAGTGGTGTTTATATTGGCGCTGGTATCGGTTTATTCTTAGGTGGTGCAATAGTGGAGTATTGGAATACTCTTTTCCCAGACCCTTCCATGGCACCATTTGGAATTCGTGGTTGGCAAGCAGCTTTTATAGCTGTTGGCCTACCTGGATTATTACTTGCACTTGTCACCTGGCGGATTAAAGAACCTAAAAGGGGATTGAGTGATGGAATAGAGACTACCCAGCACCCCCACCCTTTTAAAGAAATGCTCAAAGAAATGATCGGGCTCACTCCTTTTTCTTTAATGGGTCAAGAAAAATTGGCCAAAAATTTAGTTATTAATCTTTCAATTGCTTTACTTATTTTTACACTTTGCTTCTTCCTTTCTTGGCAAACAGGAGATATTGAACAGTGGGTAGCGTTTGGGATAGGTTGCTATTTTATTGCTTGTTGGATTCAAAGTTTACGGTTGAGGGATCCAGCAATTTTTTCAGTCATCTTTAGAAGCAAAGCACATTTATTTTGCTTATTAGGACTGCCTTTTATCCCTTTTGTTCAATATGCCCATGGAGCTTTTCAACCTATCTTTTATTTGAGAAATCATGGTGTTGAAATACTGGAAGTCGGAACTGTCTTAGGTCTTTTTACGGCGGTTGGGGGTCTGTTGGGTATTGTTACAGGGGGTTTATTAGGAGATAAATTAAGAGAAAAGTACCCTAATGGTCGATTATATTTAATTATGGGTATTACTATTATGATTGCCCCTTCTTCTCTTCTTTACCTGTATGTAGAAAATTTATATTTTTCTTATTTTTGGAATTTCGCATTTAGTTTTATAGCACCTATGTGGTTAGGTTTGGGTGTTTCAACAATAGCTGATTTAGTATTACCAAGAATGCGTGCAATTGCAGGTGCTTTTTTTATTCTCATGTTAAGTATGCTCGGAATGGCATTGGGCCCCTATCTCACGGGGGAGGTTAGTGATGTTTTAATAGCTCAGGGAGTGGATGACGGAGAATCAATAAGAACAGCACTCGCTTTATGTACATGTGTTTTAGTAATAACTATCGGCTGTCTATTAAACGCTTGTAGATATTTACCTGAAGAGGAAAAGAATAAAGTTGAAATAGCTAGAAGCTATGGAGAACCTATTTAAGCTTTTCTTTTAACATCTCTCCGAAAGAGATATTAAGTACAGGATGTATCTCTTTCTCCGCTATTTGAGCTAAGGGCTCAAGTATAAAAAGATAATCCTCTATATCACTACTGGGCAATTCTATATCTTGGTCTTTCATAATAAGGTCCCCAAACAGAATAAGATCCAAGTCTATAACCCTATCTCGCATACCCTTTTGATTAGTATCTCTTCCAATCTTTTTCTCCAAAGATTTTAGTGCCTGTGTTAAGTCAATTGGATCTAAAGAAGTTTCAAAACCAGCAACTAAGTTAATAAAATCTTTTCCTTTAAAGCCCTCTGCCTTTGAATAGAAGTTATCAGAATAGGTGCAGGTAAAGATATTACTTAACTCTCTTTTAGCACTAGTAATATTCTTAGTAGCGTCTATGTTGCTTCCTATACTGATATAAGATTGAGTCATCACGGTCGCTTGATAGTGACTCCTACAGACCTGGACCCTCTCAATGCCCCCGGTTTCTCGACCGTAACAACTAGACTTGAGACTGGAAACTCATTAAGAATGGTGTCAGCAATTTTTTGTGCTAGATTTTCTATGAGTTTACTTTTTAAGCTCTCAGCTAATTTAATAACACGTTTAGATATTTTTTTGTAATTAAGAGAATCCTCAATCTTGTCTGATTTTGCTGCTTTTGCAAGGTCAAAGTCCATTACTAGACTTATAGAAATTAACTGTCTAACCTCTCTTTCCCAATCATAAATGCCTATGACAGTTTCAACTTCAAGATCTTTTATGAAAACTTTATCCATATTAAATTTCTGATAGATCCCATCGAGGCCTTATCTTAATAGAAGATTCCAAGTTTGATTGTTGAATTCTATAAGATCCTGCCACCGCTACCATGGCACCATTATCGGTGCATCTTTCTAATTTTGGGAAGAATAAATCCACTCCAATTAACTCTCTTTTAAAAGTATCTCTAAGGAACTGATTGGCAGCAACCCCTCCTCCGACAACCAGCTGATTTAAATTGTTGCTCACAAGAGCTTTTGAGCACTTCTTAACTAATGTTTCAGTAACGGCGTTCTGAAAGGAAGCACTGATGTTGGCAATAAATTCCCTATTTAAGCTTTTCTGCTTTTTAACTAGATAATAAACTGCTGTCTTCAATCCACTAAAGCTAAAATCTAAGTGATCCTGGTTCATCATAGGCCTAGGTAGATCGTACTCAAAAGGATTCCCTTCTTTAGCTATTTTTTCTATTTCTGGCCCCCCCGGATAACTTAAACCGATCAATTTTGCTACTTTGTCGAAAGCTTCTCCTACTGCATCGTCCCTCGTTTGACCCAGAATCTCATATTCACCAACATCAGTGGCTTTAATTAAAAGACAATGTCCGCCTGAAATAAGCAATGTTAAGAAGGGAAAAGAAGGTGCTGGATCCTCTAAAAGGTTTACCAATAGGTGTGCCTCCATATGATTTATTCCTACGCAAGGCTTATTCCAACCAAGGCTTAAAGCTCTTGCCAAAGCTGCTCCAGTTAGAAGAGGCCCCCTCAGACCAGGTCCTGAAGTATAAGCAATACCGTCTATATCTGCAGAACTTAAATTAGCTTCCTTAAATCCCATTGATATTAAGGGAAGTAATTTGGGAATATGGTCTCTTGAGGCAAGTTCAGGGACCACTCCCCCGTATTCAGCGTGTTTTGAAGCCTGAGTATAGATTTGTTCAGTTAGGATAATATTCTTTTTACTGTCATAAACTGCCACTCCAGTTTCATCGCAAGAAGTTTCAATTCCTAATATCTTCATTCTTTCTATTCCAGAATAGCCATTTTCCTTGCAAATTAAAAAAAAGAAAGGCTTTGCAAAATAAAAAGCCTTATATAGAATTGCGCGGCTTAATAGAGATCAAAGTATGCCTTCAATAAAAATTAAGAATAATGAATCCTTTGACGTAGGACTACGTAAGTTCAAGCGTGCTTGCGAAAAAGCAGGAGTAATTCCTGAAGTACGAAAAAGAGAATTTTATGAAAAGCCTACTGCAGTAAGGAAAAGGAAAGCTGCAGCAGCAGTTAAAAGAGAAGCTAAAAACCAAAGAAAAAACCGTCTTGGCCGTCCACCTCGTTTCTAACCAGAATCCTTCAAATGACTGAAGAAAAAATAAAACCTCTAATCCAAGAGGAAATAAAGTCCTCAATGAAAAAGGGTGATAGGGAGAAGACAACAACCTTGCGCATGGCCATTTCTGAGATTAAAAAAGAAGAAATAGAAAAAAAATTAGATTTAAGTGACCAAGAAATTACGTCCATTCTTCAAAAAATGATTAAACAAAGGAAGGATTCCTCTAATCAATTTAGCTCTGCTGGCAGAGAAGAATTAGCTCAAAAAGAGGAAAGAGAAATAGAAACTCTAAAGGAATTCTTGCCTGAACAACTGGGAGAGGAAGAAATAAAAGAACTTGTAACTAAAGCTATTATTAATCTCAAGGCTGAAACTCCCCAAGACATTGGAAAAGTAATGGGTTCTTTGAAATCAGACTTGCAAGGCAAAGCTGATATGTCACTAGTCAGTCAGCTAGTTAAAGAAAATTTAGCTAAATAAGGCTACTGACTTATATACCTCTCTTTTAACCTCATTGATCTGTTCTTTGTTGATACAGATTCACCAGACAAGTAAACCTGTTCTACAAAAGATGTAACTTCTAAAGGGTCTCCAGTCCATACAACAATATCAGCAATGTATCCCGGTTGTATGGATCCTCTTTTATCTATTTTAAAGACTTCAGCGATATTTTTTGTAAGTCCCTTGAGAGCTTCTTTCCATGGGAGACCATACGAAACAGCGATTCCTGCTCCCTGCCTACTCAAATAAGCATTATGAGTTTCATGAGAGCCTATTAGAATTTTAACGCCAGATTTATGTAGCAAGTAGGCATTGTCTAACCTTGACCCTAACTCATTAAACGAATTTGGAATGTTATCTATTGGCTGCAAGATAACGGGTATTTCAGCTTCAGCTAATTGTCTTGATACCCTCCATCCTTCTTCAGCTCCATTGATAATGAGATTGATATTGTTAGTTTTAGCAAAATCTATCAAAGTTAAAATAGCTGAAGCTCGGTTGGCTCTGACTACCAAAGGTATTTTTTTATCGACTACATTTTTAAGAGCAAATAAATCTCTGCAGGAGTAATTAACCCCTTGAGGTAAAGAAGATTTATTGTGATACATTTCTAAACATTTACTAAGCTCGAAATAAGAAGACAAAGTTAAGGAATCTGCAAGTAGTTGAATTTTTGCTGCCATGGAATCTTCACCTCCGCTAATATTCGCAGACAAAGCAATATTTGAATGAATAAGACTTGCTTCCAACGACCCCGAAAGAGAGAAAGCCGAGGTTAAACCTGAGAATAAACCTGAAGAGCTTGGACTAGTTAAACTTAGAGTAACGCCTCCAGTTAAGTTATAGGGGATTAATGTTGAAGAAGGGTTGAAAGCAGAATCAATACTCAATCCAGCTGAATAAATATCTGATCTATCATCTCTTGTTTCAGGAATAAGCTCTATCTCTACTATTCCTAACTGCGTTTGTGGAGCAATCAAACCAGGAGAAATAACCTTTCCTGAGAGATCTTCTACAACAGCTCTAGAAGAAACTATATTCTTACCAATTCTAACTATTACCCCATCTCTAATTAAAACATCAGCCTTATCAATAGTGCCCCTATCGGTCGCTGTGTGTATCTTGGCGTTCTTTAAAATCAATTCGTCTGCCAAGGAAAAAGAGGAGATTAATAAACTCAAGAGACCAATAAATACTTTTTTATTTAAACTCATAGCCTGTCTCCTTCCGAGCTAATTATGCCTAACTCAAAATCGGTAGCTTTGGGTGTCAAAGGATTATCCTTGTCATAAAGAAGCACACCATCCACAAAAACCTTTTCTGTTTTAGTGTAAACGCTGAAGGGGTTACCATCCCAAATAACTACATCTGCCATCTTGCCAACCTCTAAAGACCCTACTTTGCCAGCAATACCAAGTGCTTTAGCAGGGTTTAAAGTGATCCATTGAATAGCCCTTGAGGGAGGAATATCAAGCCCAGCCCTATTGCCCGCTGCCATTGCTTTTGCTGCTTCTTGATTAAGTCTTTGAATTCCTACTGATGAATCAGAATGAATAATGGCGCAACCATTACCACCATTAGCTTGATCAACTATGGCAGCATTTTCCCAAACCATATCAAACGCTTCATGTTTAAAACCCCACCAGTCGGCCCACATCGCTGCACAAACACCATTTTCAGCTAAGATATCAGCTACCTTATAAGCCTCAATAGCATGGTGGAAAGTTGTGACTTTATAATTAAATTCTTTAGCTATATCCAACATCACAGCCATCTCCTCACCTCTATAACAATGATTTTGGATTAAGATCTCACCATTAAGAACTCCTACCAGCGTCTCGAGCTCAAGATCTCTAGTTGGAGCATACTCCAACTCCTTTGCTTCTTCTGATTTAGATTCGTATTCAGCTAACTTATTTCGATAACTTTGTGCTCTTATCCAAGCTTTGCGATAGCCTGCTACATTTCCCATACGAGTTGAAGGCTCACTATTCTTTCCTCCATAAACCCTCTTAGGGTTCTCACCACAAGCCATCTTTAAGGTATAAGGAGCACCTGGAAATTTCATGCCTTGTACTGTTCTGGCCCAAATGTTTTTAAGAGTAACCCCCCTACCCCCTATCAAATTAGCCGATCCGGGTAACACATGAAAAGTAGTGATTCCACCCTTCAATGCAAGTGGCATTTGAGGGTCTTGAGTCCAAACTGAGTGTTCAGCCCAAACATGAGCTGTAACTGGGCTTGTTGATTCATTGCCATCAGAACTAGATCTAAGACCAGGAGCAGGATAAACCCCCATGTGCGAATGAATATCAATTATTCCTGGAGTAACCCATTTTCCATTTGCATCTATTATTTGTGTGCTAGCAGGTTTGTCTAAAGTTTCCCCAATAGCTTTAATTTTATTAGACGATATTAAAATACTACCCCTTAAGATTTCATTGCCTGTTCCCGTTAGAATTCTTGCATTCTCAATAAGAATGTCACCGCTGTCACCCGGTACGTAAGTTGATTCAAAGGCTGTAGTTTCTTTTGAACTTAATGTAAGAAACGAAAAAGTTCCTATAAAAACTATAAATATTAATTTCTTCATTCGTCTTCTCCAGTATTTTTTAATATTTTCTTCTCATTTTCATAACTTGCCATAATTCCTTGATCTATTTCTAAATTAAGTCTGGCACCATCTTCTACTGTAAGGAGATTAGTGGACTTTATTGTCTCAGGAATAAGGTAAACAGAAAAACTTTCATCGCTTACTTTTCCAACAGTTAAGCTTACTCCGTTTAAAGCTATATACCCTTTAGGGTAAATGTACTGCCCCAAGTTCTCAGGCTTATCTACTAAAATTTCTACTTCACCTTCAATATTAGTTAAGTTTGCTTTGCATGCACAGCTAATATGCCCTGATAATAAGTGCCCACCTACCTCATCACCAAACTTCAGTGACCTTTCCATATTCACTTCTGAATTTTTATTTAGGTCCCCAAGATTAGTTACCCTTAAGGTTTCCTTTATTACATCAAATGAAATTTGATCATTAGAATATTCTGTCACTGTTAAGCAAACTCCATTTACAGCTACACTTGCTCCTTCTTTTAAATCCTTATTAAATCCTTTTGGTACTTCAATTTGTAACCTCTCTCCTTCTGCGGAAGGAATTTTTTTTGATATAAGCCCTTTGGCTTCTACAATTCCTGTAAACATTTCTAATTCTTCAAAGAAGTTTTAAGCTTTTCAGCAGTATCCTTTAGGCCCGCGGTTTCTAAATAAACAACGAGATTTTCTAAACTCGAGATTGAGAAAATAGGTATATTTAGATCATTTATTAATTTCTTACTTACTTGCTCGCCTTCGTCTTGTTCTTGTCTATCTAGAGCTATTATGGCAGCAGAAACAGTTCCCCCTGCTTCTTGAATGAGCTTTATGGAATTTTTTAAAGCAGTTCCAGCGGTAAGAACATCATCAATGATAAGTACTTTCTTATTCTTCACTGACCCAACTAGAGCACCACCTTCACCATGATCTTTTTCTTCTTTTCTATCAAAACAAATAGGGATTTTTTTAGAAGCTTTCTGATTAAGTACTGTTGCTACTGAAGCAGCTAAAGGGATACCTTTGTAAGAGGGGCCAAAAATTACATCATAATCTACATTGCATTCAGTAATCTTTTCGCTGTACATTTCTGCTAATTCACCTAAGTGACCAGACTCTAAAAATGTAGCAATGTTAAAGAAATAAAGACTTTCCCTACCTGACTTAAGAGTAAATTCCCCAAATAAAAGAGCTTCGAGTTCTATTGCCAACTGTAAGAATCTTTTTTCTATATCAGTCATAACTTTCTATGAGAATCTAATAAATATTTATCTTAAGCAAGTATTGTAATTGTTTCCATCCTAGAATAACCTCATTTTAAGAAAACATGGCAAAACTTATAGTCATAGCAGCTCCTTCTGGAGCTGGTAAAACTTCACTTATTAATGCTTTATTAGAAGAGGCCAAAGACCTTAAGTTAACTCTTAGTATCTCTTATACGACTAGAGAAAAAAGAGTAACTGAAAAACATGGTGAATCTTACTTTTTTATTAGCAATAAAGAGTTTGAGCATATGATTAAAGAAAAAGAATTCTTAGAATATGCTGATGTCTTTGGAGATTTAAAGGGAACAAGCAAATCTTGGGTCGAGAATAAGATAAAAAAGGGTTGGAATGTTATTCTTGAATTAGATTGGCAAGGAGCAAGCCAAGTTAAAGAAATTTACCCAGATTCCAAAACAATATTCATCTTACCACCTTCTTATACTGATCTAGAAACTAGGTTAAATAAAAGAGGATTGGACAAAAAAGAGGCTATTGATAAGCGCTTGGCAGAAGCGAAGGAAGAAATTAAACAGGGTCAATATTTTGATCACCTTATTGTGAATGATGAATTTGAAGAAGCCTTAGCAGATTTAAAAACCATAATCATTTCAAACAAAACACTAAGAACGGAAAGAAAAGACCTAGTGAACTTTTGTCTAAAGGGTTTATTGGAAGAATAGAAAGATATCCTGTAGAATGCGCGTTTCATTTTTCTGAAGAAGCATATTATGGCAAGAGTTACTGTTGAAGACTGTTTAGATAAGGTACCAACTAGGTATGATTTGATTGTTTTGGCCGCAAAAAGAGCTAGACAATTAGCTACAGGGGGTAGAAGAGCTACCTTAGAATGGGAAAATGATAAAGCTACTGTTATGGCATTAAGAGAAATTGAAGCCGGAACAGTTACCCAAGACAACATAAACGAATTAACGGTAGATATTGCAGATCTTGAAGACGAGTTCTCTGAAGAACTTGCAGCAGAAGACCTACCTGAAGAATAATAACAACCTTAATTAATTAATCTTTGGGTTAAACAGCCTAAAAGAGTTTTATTTCTATGGAATCAATTGACGCTTTATCAGAAAAACTTTCAGATTACTTAGACTCTGGTCAAATAGAACAAGTTAATAAAGCTTTTGAATTTGCCAGTGAAGCTCATTCGGGTCAGTTCAGAACTAGTGGTGATCCTTACGTCAGCCACCCCATAGCCGTGGCAAGTATTCTGAGCTCTTATCATATGGATGAAGACAGCCTTTCAGCTGCTATGTTGCATGATGTTATTGAAGACTGCGGAGTACCTAAAAGTGTTATAGAGAAAAAATTCAATAAAAATGTAGCTAATCTCGTTGATGGTGTAAGCAAACTAGACCAATTAAAGATTTCTTCCAGAACTGAAGCCCACGCAGAGAATTTTCAAAAAATGATTCTAGCTATGGCGAAAGACATAAGAGTAATTGTTGTTAAATTAGCTGACAGATTGCATAACATGAGAACTATTGAATATCTTGATAAGGAAAAACAAAAACTTAAAGCCAGAGAAACATTAGAGATTTATGCGCCTATTGCACACAGAATAGGCATGAACACTGTTTACCGAGAATTAGAAGATAGGTCTTTTAAAGTTCTTTATCCAACCAGGTATAGGCGCTTAAGAGTTGCAACAAAAAAGAACAGGGGTGGTCAAAAGAGATTACTAAAAAAAATAAAAAGAACGTTAGAAAAAAAGCTAGTTGATCAAGGGATCCCTGCTTACGTTGAAGGAAGAGAGAAACATACCTACAGCATATATAGAAAAATGAAAGAAAGCCGCAGGTCATTCGATGAGATTATGGATGTGGTTGCCTTTAAAGTAATTGTAGATAGTCCTGATAACTGTTACAAAACTCTTGGCGTTATTCACAGTATTTTTAAACCGATTGAAGGTAGATTTAAAGATTTTATTTCTATTCCTAAATCTAACGGCTATCAATCAATCCATACAGGTGTAGTTGGTTTAGATGGTCAACCCATTGAATTCCAGATAAAAACAGAAGAGATGAATGAGATGGCAGAAAATGGAATAGCTTCTCATTGGATTTACAAGATGGGTGAAGGAACAGAAAGCAATCCCCAACAAAAAGCAAGGAGATGGGTTGCGGATCTGCTTGAAATGAGAGACAACCTAGAATCTTCAGAAGAATTTATTGAATCGGTAAAAACAGATATATTCCCTGATGAAATCTATGTATTTACCCCTGAAGGAGAAATAATTCAGCTTGTAGCTGGATCAACAGCAATAGATTTCGCTTACTCAGTTCATACTGATATAGGACATCATTGCAGGGCCTGCAGGATAAACAGAAAACTGGCTCCACTAAGTGTTCCTTTAGAGAGTGGCCAGACCGTTGAGATTTTAAGAGATAAGATTCCCCAAACATCGCCTGCTTGGCTTAATTTCGCAGTAAGTTCACGTGCAAGAAACAGCATAAGAACTTATTTAAGTAATTTAAAGATATCCGAAGCCAGAAAACTGGGAAAGAAATTACTAGATCAGTCCCTAGGTCATCAAAACGTCAAATTAAGACATCTTAAAAAAGACGAATTAAAAGAAGCGCTAGATGCTTTGGGTGTTAAAAGTCTTAACAGATTGTTAGAAGAGATTGGCCTAGGAAAGAGAGTTGGAAATGTTGTTGCCAGACAAATGATTAGTTTTCTAGACAAAGAAGATGAAGAGAAAGACTCCAATAATCTATCCCTGGAAATTACTGGAACAGAAGGACTTGTTGTGAATTACGCAACTTGCTGCAAACCAATACCGGGTGACTCAGTTATAGGCCATTTCACTACTAATGGTTTAGTGGTACACCAAGAAAGGTGTAAAAATATTTTGTCAATTAGAGAAGATCCTAGTCAGTGCTTTCCAGTAAATTGGCATGAAGAGTTACAGAGAGAATTTTCTACAGACGTAAAGATCTTAGCTTCAGATGAACCCGGATTACTAGCAACTATGGCAGCAGCCATAACAAACGCATCTACTAATATTGAATCTATACATACCCAAGAACTCGATCAAGGGCACATAGAATTCGTGCTGACTCTTCAAGTTAAAGATAGAGATCAGCTAGCTATTCTTATTAGAAAACTAAGAAAATTAAAAAATATACTCTCAGTACAGAGAATTCATGATCAAGAAATGAGAGAAGCAAAAACCTTACATTAATTACTGGAGAAGGATTATGAAGAACAAAATAGAAACGGAGTCTGCACCTAAAGCACTTGGTACTTATTCTCAGGCCATTGATACAGGCAATACCATCTACCTTTCAGGACAGGTTCCTTTAGATCCAAAGTCTATGGAACTCGTTGAAGGTGATGAAGAACAAATTAGACAGGTATTTAAAAATATTCAGGCTGTATGCAACGCTGCCGGAGTCTCTTTAGATGACATCGTCAAGCTAAATGTTTATCTCTCAGATTTATCAGTCTTCGCTAAAGTTAATGATGTAATGAAAGAGCTCTTTTCTGAACCGTACCCCGCAAGAGCTGCTATTCAAGTGGCCAAACTACCGTTAGACTCTCTGATTGAAGTTGAAGGAATAATAGTTAAAAAATAGTCTTCAACACAATTTATGCCCGAAGGCAAAGAAAAAAAACACCCAATACAAAACATTAGAGGTGTAGGTCCAAAAATAGCCGACACTTTATCTAACCTTGGTATTTATCAGGTTGAAGATGCTGTCTTCCATTTACCTTATAAATATGAAGACAGAACAAACCTCACCCCTATAGGAGATGCCCCTTACGAAACCCCACTATTAATAGAGGGTGAAATAGTTAAATCGACAGTAGTCTTTAGGGGCAGGAGGATGCTCATAACTGAGATATTTGATGGCACAGGAAGATTGACTATGAGGATGTTTCACTTTGCCTTAGCTCAACATAAAAACCTTAAGGAAGGCCATAAAATAAGATGTTTTGGGACCATAAGGCACGGCCCAAAAGGGAAAGAGATGATACACCCGCAGTATCAGGTGTTTTCTGAAGATGAAAAAGTGGAAATAGAAGATCACTTAACTCCAATTTACCCCTCAACTTTAAATCTTCAACAAGGCAGATTACGAAAATTGATTCAAGGGTCCATTGTCTATTGCCAAAAAAATAACTTACTGAAAGAAAATTGGGAAACTGAGGAAAAAGGTGGTTTTAAGGATTTGTTAAGTGCTCTAACCTTCATTCATAATCCTCCAACAGAAACCAGCTTGGAGTTACTTTCTTCAGGCCAACATCCAGCGCAAAGAAAATTAATCAAAGAAGAGTTAGTTGCTCATATCCTTTGCTCAGGAATGTTAAAGAGAGAAACAGAGCTTAGAAAATCTCCCTTAATGCAGTCTGCTTCAAAACAAGAAAAGTTATTACTAGGTTCACTGGGTTTTGAATTAACAAATGCTCAAACGAGGGTATGGGGTGAGATAAAAAAGGATTTTGAAAAGGAGACTCCCATGAGAAGACTGTTACAGGGAGATGTTGGATCTGGAAAGACAGTTATAGCTGCACTTGCAACTCTGCAAGCTTCTCATAATAGTTTGCAAACCGCATTTATGTGTCCTACCGAAATCTTAGCAGAGCAACATTATGAAAATATGACTGAGTGGTTTACTGGTTTGGGTATAAAGGTAGATTTACTTTTGGGTTCAACTAAAGCCAAGGATAGAAAAAGAATTCTTTCGGATTTACAAAGCGGAAAAACACAAGTTTTATTAGGTACTCATGCTTTATTTCAGAAAGATGTTATTTTTAACTCAGTTGGTCTGACCATAATCGATGAACAACATAGGTTTGGGGTTCATCAAAGATTTACTTTACTTGAAAAAGGAGGTGACAAGGAAAAAAGCCCGCATCAACTAATTATGACTGCTACGCCAATACCCAGAACTCTTTCTATGACAGTCTATGGAGCCTTAGACACTTCCATAATCGATGAATTGCCGCCTGGAAGAAGGCCTGTTGAAACTACCTCTAGGCCCAATTCTATGCGCAGTAAAGTTATTAAACGTATCGAAGAAGTTTGCCTAGAGGGCCAAAGGGTTTATTGGGTTTGTACCCTTATAGAAGACTCAGACGAACTCGAAGCACAGGCAGCTGAAGAGCTTTTTAAAGAAATAAGTAGCGAAGTACCCAAAGTTAAAACCGGATTAGTCCACGGTCGTCTTAAAAAAGAAGAAAAAGATAAAGTTATAAATAGATTTAGAAAGGGTGACATACAACTTTTAGTTTGTACCACGGTTATAGAAGTAGGAGTAGATGTTCCTGAAGCTACTTTAATGATAATAGAAAATCCAGAAAGACTAGGTCTAGCTCAACTTCATCAACTAAGAGGTAGAGTAGGTAGAAAGGCTGACACAGATTCGCATTGCTTGCTTCTTTTTAGAGAGCCCCTTAGTGAACTAGCTAAGGAGAGAATAAGTACGATGGAAAACACAAATGATGGATTTGTAATAGCTGAAAAAGACCTAGAGCTTAGGGGTGGTGGCGATATTCATGGATTAAGACAGTCTGGCTTAATGAACTTAAAAATAGCTAACCCTATAAGAGATTCAGATCTTTTAGAGTCTGCTCAACAAGAGGCCCTTGTTATTGCTAAAACAAATGAACTTCACGCTAGGTCTCTTATCAATAGGTGGATTGGGGCGAGGCTTGATTATTCAGATTCATAGTTTAGTTAAAACCAAAACCACTCTATCTGGGCTTGGCAAACCTTCTACAGTTCTATCCAACCCTTGACTTAATCCATCTACTAAAGATCTAAATGGCATCCACTTAGTTGCTCTTTGTTCTTCAGGCATAGTTTTTACCGAAGAACCCATTTTCAATATTTTTAAACCTGATTTATTAATTAAGTCTTCCAAGCCTTTTCTAGTGTGAATAAACCAAACGTTAGACATATTTGCATAACTGCTTTTAGGTATAAGAGCCTGTCCATATTCATCAGGAGCTATTAATGTTTCTAGAATTATTTGTCCGCCTTCATTTAAATGCGAAGTTAGTATATTTAGATGATTTTCTGGATTTCTCTGGTGGTACAAAACCCCCATACTGAATACCAAATCAAAACACTTATCAAAAAAAGATATTTCTTCAATCCTTAGTGGAACCATTCTTATTCTGTTTGAGTTAATGAAATGGTTTAATGCCAGAAACTGAGTTAAATGACTGACGTTGGGCTCTAAACAAATTACGAACTCCGCGCCCTTCCCTAACATCCTAAATCCGTAATAACCATTACCCGATCCAACATCTAAAATATTTTTTCCCTTTAATTCTATATTTAAATCCAGAACACGCTCCCATTTCATATTTGACTGCCACTCGGCATCAATAAATATATCTTGAATCGTGAAAGGGCCTTTTCTCCAGGGGACAAGTTGCATTAGGCCTTCTTCCGTTCTTTGTTTGTCTTTACTATCCCATTTCCCTTGAACTGTAATCCCATCTACTAAATCTACTTTGGTTGTGTTAATTAGAGGTAAGTTTGAGATTATTTTCTTCCAATTTTCAATTCGCTTATCTTTTACTTGCCCATAGGGATCTAAATCAAGACTATTCAATAAAGTTGTCCAGTATTTATTTAATCTGATCATTATTTTTGAGCAATTAAAGTAAAGAAATTAAGGTTACTCATAACTTTTCTTATTTCTCTAAAACCAATTTTACTAAGTCTTTGACGATGGTCTTTTTCTAAATCAGTTATCAAAACCCCTTCCAAAGCGTCTCGTTTTCTTGAAATTTCCATTTTTGTATACCCGTTTTTAAACTTAAAGTTGTGATGCAAGTTAAAAAGAGTCTGGTTTCGGTATTTATTATCAAAATGTGTCTTTTCAGACAAAATCAGTAGCCCATTTTTTTTCATCCCACAAAAAACTTTCTCTAATAATTCCTCTCTTTTACTGGATTCTATAAACTGTAAAACATAGTTTATGACCACTACAGAGGCATCTTTAATTTCAATAACTTCTAGATCCTGATTAATAAAATCCAGTTTTTTGGAATCAGTTAAATTCTTAAATTTTGAGTTGCAGCTTGAGATCATTGCCTTTGAATTATCAACAGCATAAATTTGTCCTTCTTTTTTCCCTACTGCCTTGAAGAGGCTTAAAGTAGAAGCTCCAAGTGAACATCCCAAGTCATAACAAGAGCTGTTATTCTGATAATAATTCTTTCCTAAGTTTTCAATAAGTTTTAGGCTGGATTTATAGCCTGGAACTGATCTATCTATCATATCTTCAAAAACTTCCGTCACTTCTTCGTTGAAAGAAAAAGGTAAGTCGTTAAAATTGCCTGCTTTAAAGATGTTATCTTTCTTTGCCATTAGTAAATTAAGTATAAAAAATTAATATTCTATGAATTACATCATTAAGTCACCAGAAACTGAATCCGAGTGGGAAAGATATTTTAACTTCAGATGGGAAAAGTTGAGAAAACCACTTGGTATGCCAAAGGACACACTGAAGGATGATAAAGAACAAGATAGTTGTCATCTTATTGCTGTAAATAATAAAGAAGAGGTAATTGGAACGGGTAGATTACATTTCAATAATGAAGAGGAAGGACAAATACGATATATGGCAGTAAGCGAATCTATCCAAAGAAAAGGTTTAGGTTCAGCTATAGTCTCAGAATTAGAAATGATTGCGAAGAAGAAAGGAGCAGAAGAAATGGTTCTAAATGCTAGAGAAAATGCTATAAATTTTTACTTATCTTTAGGTTATAAAGAGATAGAGCCATATGAATCTGATACTGGCATACCCCATACTACAATGAGGAAAGAATTAATCTGATCAGAGTAAGGGTGCTATTACAAGACTAACTATCGCCATTACATTGATTAAGATATTCATGGAAGGACCAGACGTGTCCTTAAACGGATCGCCCACCGTATCTCCTACAACAGCGGCTGCGTGAGTATCGGTGCCCTTTCCTCCTAGGTTACCTTTTTCAATATATTTCTTAGCGTTGTCCCAGGCTCCACCAGCATTTGCCATGAATAAAGCCATTAAAACACAAGCCAATAAACCCCCTGCTAGCATTCCCCCTAAAGATTCCGGACCTAATATAAAACCTACTAAAGGAGGTGCAGATACAGCAATAATTCCAGGTATAAGCATCTTTTTAAGAGCTGCAGAGGTAGCTATATCAACACACTTAGCAGTATCCGGCTCAGCATTACCTTCAAGAAGACCAGGTATTTCTTTAAACTGTCTTCTTATCTCATTAATCATTTCAAAAGCAGCATCACCAACTGCTGTCATGGTTATCGAGGCTATGAGAAAAGGAATAGCCCCTCCAATAAATAACCCAATTAATACCATGGGATTGTCTAACAGCAATTGAAGGTCCTCCCCTCTGTTTGCAGAAACTGTTGAAACAAAAGCAGCTATTATTGCTAAAGCCGCTAATGCCGCAGCTCCTATTGCAAAACCTTTTCCTATTGCAGCTGTTGTGTTTCCCTGTTCATCTAACTCATCAGTAATTTCTCTTGTTTCAGGAGGCATGCCAGCCATTTCTGCTATACCTCCAGCATTATCAGCAACCGGACCATAGGCATCTATGGCCATAGTTATACCCACTGTAGAAAGCATTCCTACTGCTGCAATTCCAACTCCATATAAACCAGTTAAATTAGTGGAAACGAAAATAATAAGTGCTAAACAAGCCACCGGGATTACAACGGACTGCATCCCAACAGATAACCCTGTAATCATTACAGTTGCAGGTCCTGTCTGGCCTGATTCTGCAATTTTAACTATAGGCTTTGAGCCTGTGTAATATTCGGTAATTAAACCAATTACTATGCCTCCTGCAGAACCACAAACAACTGCTAGCCAAATATTGCTTTCAGGAACTAAGAAATTAATAAGAAAATAGGCAGCCGATACAAAAAGAATTGGTGCTGCAATTGTGCCTATTCTCATTGCCAAGGCTGGAGATAGATTAGAAAAGATTCTAACTACGATTATGCCAATAATTGACGAAATCAGTCCTATCGAGGCTAGAGCTAATGGTAAAAACATCATGCCTTCTCTATTTGCCTCTGCAATAACTGCTGAGGTTGAAGCAATTGCAATACAGGCAACCATAGAGCCACAGTAAGACTCAAAAATATCTGAGCCCATTCCTGCTATGTCACCTACATTATCTCCGACATTATCGGCTATAACTCCTGGATTCCTTGGATCATCTTCAGGTATTCCAGCTTCCAGCTTACCAACCAGGTCTGCTCCAACATCTGCGCTCTTTGTGTATATTCCTCCACCTACTCTTGAAAATAAAGCTACGATCGATGCGCCCATAGCAAATCCTTCTATGGAATGAGCATCTCCACTTAATAGATAATATAGCGATCCTAATCCTATCAACCCAAGAGATGCTACACAGAGCCCCATAATTGAACCGCCATAAAATGCAACTGAAAGTGCTGTTTCTGCACCAGATTCTGAAGCAGCTGTTGCGGTCCTAACATTTGCTTTTGTTGCTGAGTACATTCCTATCCAACCGGCAATAGAAGAAGAAAGAGCGCCTGCTAAAACAGCTATAGCTGTATCTTGTCCTAAAGATCTCCAAACTAAAACTATCACTACAACTGCAAATATTGTTAAGTACAGATATTCGGTTTTCATAAACGTCATAGCGCCAAGGTGGATTTGATCTCCAATCTTCTTTACGTTTTCATCCCCTTCAGGAAATCTATTAACAATAATGTAAAGTCCTAGAGCGACTAGAAGACCTACAAATCCTAATAAAGGGGGTATGGCAAGATAACTCTCTATCATTATTTCTCCTTAAATCAAAAACCTTCTTGAGAACTATTAACAGCGGCGAAGTCTACAAGATAAAGGGGGCAATTCAAATTAATCTTTATCACTCTGAATTAAAGGTTGATAAATCCAGTTCATTTTCTGATTTAGCAACAATACACGAAACCGCAGCATCTCCACACACATTAACTGCGGTTCTCATCATGTCTAAAATTCTATCAACAGCTAATATTAAACCTATTGCATCTAAAGGCAGGCCAAGAGATCCAAGAATCAGAGCTAAAGTAACTGTACCAGCAGACGGTACTGCTGCAGTTCCTATAGAAGTTACTATGGCTAACAAGACGATTTGTCCGTACTGAACTAAAGATAAATCTATGCCAACAGTACTGGCAATAAACATAGTCGCAAGGCCCTGCATGATAGCTGTTCCATCCATATTTATAGTTGCCCCAACAGGAACAACAAAAGAGGAGACATCTTTCTTAACGCCAAGATCATCGGTTACTGTTTTTAAAGTTACAGGTATCGTGGCTGCACTTGAAGAAGTAGAGAAAGCAAACAAGGCTACATTTCTCATCTTTCGATAAAAAACTATAGGGCTGAGGTTAGCGAAAGACTTAAGCATCAATGAATAAGTAAATAGAGAATGAAAAGCCAATACAAAGATTAATAAGAGAACGTATTGAGCTAAATCACCAAAAATATTTAATCCTTTAGCCATTACATAACTGCCCATTAAGCAGAAAACACCAATCGGAGCAAAACTCATTATTAACAAAACTATCTTCAGAAAAACTGTATTAAGTCTTTCAAAGGACTTTGAAAGTCCATCTGTTAAATCGTCTGTGAGATTTAGAGCTATTCCAAACAAAATGCTTATAAATACTATTCCCAACATATTATTTTCAATAAAAGCACCGAAAATATTATTTGGAAAAATTCTTAAAACCGTTCCATATAAACTTGAATCGCCCGACGGGGGGATGTAAGGGTCCACTGTTCCTTCGAATCCAGAAAGATTAAAAACCCAACCAAAAAATAAAGCCAAGCTCACCGCTATGGCAGTGGTGAATAAATAAAGTCCAATGGTTTTGGTAGCTATAGATCCTAGCTTTACCATATTGGATAGAGAAGATATTCCTGATACTAGTGAGAAGAAAACAAGCGGCACAACTACAAGCATCAAAAGATTCTTAAAAATCTGTCCACCCAGATTAAAAATATACTTTTCTACAACTACTGATATATTTTCAGAAATAACTCCAGATGTGTAGTAAAAGATTGAAGCAACTAGAACACCAGCTGCCATTCCAATCAAAACATTTCTTGTGAGGTTCTTAGGAGCAGATAAAGCGTTCATATTTCAACCATTTCAAAATCTTCCTTGCCTACTCCACAATCTGGACATACCCAATCTTCGGGTACATCATCCCAAGCCGTTCCTGGTTCAATTCCTTCTTCTGGCCAGCCTTCTTCTTCATCATAGGTGAAACCACATACTATGCATTCCCACTTTTTCATTTATTTTTACTTTTGCTTATTAATAAAATGCGACATTCTAACTCAACTTTCTTGGCAACCTAGACTAAAGTACTCCTTCTTTAGTACTTAGGATAGAAAAAGTGAAATGACTAGTAAGTTAATTGGGTTAGGAAAACTTATGCGGCTTGAAAAGCCTATCGGAACTTTTTTGCTTCTATGGCCAACTTTAAGTGCTTTTATGATTTTGAAGGATGGTTCACCCACTCTGAAACTCGTTATTATTTTCTGCTTAGGAACCTTTTTAATGCGTTCTGCTGGTTGTGTTATTAATGACTTTTTTGATAAAGATTTTGATGGCAAAGTAGAGAGGACTAAAGAGAGGCCAATTGTAACTGGTGAGGTAAGTAGCCTTGAGGCAATGATCCTCTTTTTTATTTTAATAAGCCTTTCAGCATTATTATTATTTTGGACAAATAAACTAACCATTCTTATTGCATGCATGGGCCTACTAATTGCTGTTTTCTATCCTCTGACAAAAAGATTTTTTAAAGTCCCTCAATTTTTTTTGGGATTGGCGTTTTCTTGGGGAATATTAATGGTTTCAGCTGCAGAGTTAGATAGGATCTCTGTCACATCTCTAATTATGTTTTCAGCATGCTTTTTTTGGATATTAGCCTATGACACAGCTTATGCTATGAGTGATAAAGAAGGAGATCTATCGATTGGTCTTAATTCTTCTGCCATAACTTTCGGAAAGCACTCACCAGCCTTAATTGTTGCATTCCATTTGATATCTCTTTCTCTTTGGAGTCTCTGTGCTTTACTAGAAAAAATAAGTCCAATTTTTTATTTAAGTATTGTTGTTTGTCTTGGACTAGTTTTTATGCAATTTCTTCTTGTTAGAAATGAAGAACCGGATAAATGCCTTAGAGCCTTTAAGCAAAATAATTGGATAGGTTTTTCAATTTTAGTAGGCACAATACTTGCCAGCATTGTCCAAATGTGAATTTATATTAAATAAATGAAAATAACCTTTATTGAATCTATTAAAAACATCGATAAAACAACTTGGGATGATTTAGTCAGTTCTGACTATCCCTTTATGAAACATTCTTTCTTGTTGTCTTTAGAAGAAAGCAAGTGTGTTGGGGAAGGAACAGGCTGGTACCCATTTCACCTCCTTGTAAAGGAAGATGAAGATGTAATTGCTTTAATGCCTATGTACATAAAAACTGATTCACATGGAGAATTTATTTTTGACTGGTCTTGGGCTGATGCTTTCTACAGAAATGGCTTAGATTATTACCCTAAACTAGTAAGCGCAATTCCCTTCACTCCCGCTTCGGGTCCAAGGTTATGCATTTTGGATGAAAATAAAAGAACAACAATAAGTGCACTTATTAAAGAAGGATTAGAAGAAATTTCTACTAAACTAAAGATTTCTAGTGCTCATATTCTTTTACCCGAAAAGAATGAACTTACAGCTTATATAGATTCCGGATTTAGCATGAGAACCAGCTATTCATTTCATTGGTTCAACAACAACTACTCTGACTTTAATGATTTTCTTGATGAGTTGACTTCGAGGCAGAGAAAAAATCTAAAAAAAGAAAGGTCTAAGATTTATGATCAAAACATTCAAATGGAAAGAATTTCGGGGAAAGATATATCGAAAAAACATTGGGAGAGTTTCTTTAAATTTTATCAACTAACTTATTTAAAACGGGGCATGCAAGCATATTTAAACCTAGAATTCTTTCATCAAATTTCAAAATGTCTACCTGAATCAATATTGTTAGTGATGGCCAAGGAAACTGAGACAGGAGAGTACGTGGCTGGTGCCTTAAACTTTTGTGACTCGAAGAATCTCTATGGAAGATATTGGGGTTGTCTTGAGGAATACGACTCTTTGCATTTTGAAACTTGTTACTATCAAGGAATAGAACATTGTATAGAGCTAAAGTTAAATAAATTTGATCCAGGGGTTCAAGGAGAGCACAAGATTAAAAGAGGATTTCAACCAGTTGAAACTTACTCGACCCATTGGATAAAAGATGAAAGATTTAAAAAAGCTATTGATGATTTCTTGATAAGGGAAAGAGAGCACGTCCTAGAATATAACGAAAGATGCAAATCTCTCTTACCCTTTAAAAGCTCGGTAATTAATGAACTCTACCCTAATGAAACAAGAATTAAACTCTAGTTCTCTTAAAGAAGGACTTCAATTTTTATGTGATAAAGATCCTGGATTAAAAGCACTACTAAAAAAAAGAAAGGGTCAAATTACCTTTTTCAAAAGGCCTTCAGGATTTGAGGGGTTGATAAACCTAATTGTGGAACAACAGCTTTCTGTTGCTTCAGCTAAAGCTATCTTTGGAAGATTAAAACAATGTATTACTCCATTTTCTGCAAAGGAATTCATTAAAACTGATGAAAAGGTTTTTAGAGAAGCGGGTCTTAGTTTTCAAAAGATTAATTACTGCTTTGGTATTGCAAAAGCATGCCTTTCAGGAGATCTTAACTTTGATTCACTAGAACTGATGTCTAATGAAGAGGTAATAAATGAATTAACTAAGCTTAAAGGTATTGGAGAATGGACTGCACAGTGTTACTTGCTTGGATGCATGTCTAGGAAAGATGCTTGGCCTTCTGCAGACTTAGGATTACAGGTTGCAATACAAAGACTAAAAGGCCTAAAAAATAGACCTGAAAAGTTGACAACAGAAAAAATTGCTGAATCTTGGAAACCCTTTAGATCAGTAGCTGCGTTAATATTATGGTCGTCTTATGACTAATAAAAATAACTTAGGAGTAACATTAAGAAGAAAGCCAAAGACTAATCTTAAGGGCCTTCTATTTTTATATGAGAAGAACTTTATGCTTATAAAAGAGATTATTCCTACTTATAGAAAAAACCTTAACTTGTCTTATCTTCTACCAGAAGCTGATCTCAACTCGAGAGTAACTTTAGAATTAAGTAAAGATTCTAAATATACGTCTACATTAGTTATAAAACAGTCAGGATTCTCAACCAAAGAATTGATTGCTACTGAAATTGTTGTAGCCATTTACCATGATATAAGAATGGCAGAGGTAAGAAAATTTAATGGAAAGCAACTATTTTGGGCAAGAAATAAATACCCAAACAAAAACATGTTTCATAGAGATGAAAAATATCAATGGAATAAATTCTTCTCTGAGTGGTTAATTTTTTCTAAAAAAGAAGGTTTAGCTGAAAAAATTGTTCGTATTAATGCACCTTAGTAGTGCATATGCTTTTATCTAGTGCATTTTGCACTCTATACTAACTTTAAAGGCCCTGTACTGGGGCTTTTTTTATGATATTATTTCATTTCATTTTTATGTACGGAGAAAATTAAATGTCAGAAACAAAAATCTATGAATATGTTTGGCTTGATGGATTTCAGCCAGAACCTTCTATCAGAAGTAAAATTAAAGCAACTACAGATGACACACCCCCAGAGTGGTCCTTTGATGGTTCTTCAACTCAACAAGCAGAAGGTGGAAGCTCAGATTGCTTACTACTTCCAGTAAATACTTATGATTGTCCTTTATTTGCTGATTATCTTGTTATGTGTCAAGTCGAAACAGGAGAGCATGAAACTCATCCTTCTAATACCAGAGCAGCTGCAGAAAAAATATTAAACGACGAATGGTGGTTTGGATTTGAACAAGAGTATTTCTTTACTAATAAGGATGGAAGTCCTTTAGGTTGGGAAGATGGTACACCTAGACCACAAGGTGACTACTATTGTGGTGTTGGAGCAGATAATGTTCAAGGAAGAGAAATCTCTGAAGCTCATCTAGAAGCCTGTATTGATGCTGGAATTGAGCTTACAGGAACAAATGCCGAAGTAGCATTAGGACAGTGGGAATATCAATGCTTCGGTAGGGGCGTGAAAGCTGGAGATGATCTTTGGGTAAGTAGATATTTGCTATACAAGATTGCTGAAGATTTTGGAGTTGGAGTTAATCTCCATCCTAAGCCAAAGAGTGGTGACTGGAATGGTTCTGGAATGCATACAAATTTTTCTAATGAAGAAATGAGAACAAATGGTTCAGAAAATCTTTTCACTTCAATGTGTGAAAAACTTGGAGAAGTTCACGAGGAAGGTATTTCTCATTATGGTTCAGATAATGATCAAAGACTAACCGGCCTTCATGAAACACAAAAAATTTCTGAATTCTCATACGGTGTCAGTGATAGAGGAGCAAGTATTCGTATTCCTATTTATACTCTTGAACATGACTGGAATGGTTACCTAGAAGACAGGCGACCAGCTTCAAATGCAGATCCTTATAAGATCATTGCTCACATAGTGGGAACTTTAACTTAAATGTTTTTAAGAGCTAAAAATTTTAAGTTGAACTGTTACTTTAAAGAATAAAAAAGAGGGAGATGTTCTCCCCCTTTTTTTTCTTAAAGAGTCCATGCAAAAATTAGATAGAAGTTACTTGGATGAACTAAGAACTGGGGTTCTGCTTTTAGACAGATTTTTAAAAATTAAATATTTAAATCCTTCTGCTCAATCATTATTAGATACTAGTTTTAAGTCTTCTAAAAACAAAAAGCTCAAGGAATTATTCTTTGAAGAGTCAGAAGACTTTGACAGCTTTCTAGAAAATCTCAATAACAAAACAACTTTTTCAAAAGTTGATATCCTTTTGTTTATTAAGGGCGGAAAGAAGCTGTTATGTGATTACCATATTCAACCATTTAAAGATGAGTTAATTGGCGAAGGCTTTATATTGGAGATTATAAATAAAGACTACTTGCATGAAGTCCGTGAAAGGCTCAGATCTCAATCCAATCAAGAAGTGACCTCTGCCTTTATTAAAGGCCTTGCTCATGAGATCAAGAATCCTTTAAGTGGTATTAGAGGTGCAGCCCAATTATTGAGTCAAAAACTGCCAAAAGAACATTTGGGAGAATACACAGAAATGATAATTAACCAAACCGACAGGCTCTCTTCATTAGTTAATGACATTCTTGGTCCAAATAGAAAGCCTGCTTTTGAAATGCAGAACATTCATGCACCTTTAGAAAATGTTATAACTTTGTTAAAACAAAACTTAAGTGAAAATGGTATTAATTTGCTTAAAGACTATGACCCAAGCATCCCGGAAATTTATATAGATATTTATTTATTGGAACAAAGCATCTTAAATCTAGTTAACAATGCCAGGGATTCTTTGATAGAAGGAGAGGTTCTGTCACCAGAGATAAAGATTAAAACAAGAGTTCTGCATCAAGAATTACTTGGAGAAACTCAACATAAAACGGTTTGTAGAATCTCTGTGATTGATAATGGGCCTGGAATACCCAAAGACCTTAAGGACTCAGTATTTTTTCCCATGATATCTTCAAAGTCTGAAGGGTCGGGCTTAGGTCTTTCTATTACCCAAGGAATTATTTCTCAACATAAGGGGACTATAAAGTTTGAAAGTGAACCAGGTAAAACAGAATTTAGCATTCTAATTCCGATTGAACATAAGTTCAGAGAGCGACAACTAAGGAGGGTAAATGCCTGAGAAGAATTTAGTTTGGGTAGTCGACGATGATGAATCTATAAGATGGGTTCTTGAAAAAGGACTTTCAGAAAACGGTTTAAAGGTAGAAACATTTGAATCAGCTCATCAAGTCATAAAAAAGCTAGAAGAAGAGTCTCCCGGAGCAATCCTGTCTGACATTAAAATGCCGGGTACCAGTGGATTAGCTCTCTTGGATCAAGTTAAAGAAATTAGACCCGATATACCAGTCATAATAATGACAGCCCACTCTGACCTTGAAAGTGCAGTCGAGTCTTATGAGCATGGAGCATGGGAATATCTTCCTAAACCATTTGATATAAATGAAGCCATAAAAATTGTAAGAAGAGCAATTACTTCTGAAGAAGAAGATCAAGAAGAACCTGAGAGTCGTCCTAAGGCTGAGATAATTGGTGAAGCTCCTGCTATGCAGGAAGTTTTTAGAGCCATAGGAAAATTATCCAATTCAAATTCGACCGTCTTATTGGTAGGTCATTCAGGAACGGGGAAAGAACTAGTAGCCCAAGCATTATTTCAACATAGTCCACGAAAAGATAAAGCATTCATAGCCTTAAATATGGCTGATATACCAAAAGAATTATTAGAAGCAGAATTATTTGGTCACGAAAAAGGTGCTTTTACAGGAGCGGACGAGAGGAGAATAGGAAGGTTTGAACAAGCTAATGAGGGAACACTCTTTCTTGATGAAATCGGAGATATGCCTTTAGAAACTCAAACCAGACTATTGAGAGTTCTTTCAAACGGAGAGTTTTATAGAGTTGGAGGCCGAAAACCAATAACGGTTGATGTAAGAATAATTGCTGCCACTCACCAAAGCCTAGAGGAACAAGTAGAAAAGGGAGTTTTTAGGGAGGACTTGTTTCATCGTTTGAATGTAATAAAAATCTCTTTACCCAACTTGAGTGAAAGAAGAGAAGATATTCCAGCTCTTAGTAAGCACTTTCTAAAAATCAGTGCCCAAGAATTAAATGAAGAGGTCAAATTCTTATCAGAAGAAGTAGAAGATTACTTTTCTAGATTATCGTGGCCAGGAAATGTAAGGCAACTAGAGAATGTGTGCAGGTGGTTAACCGTTATGGCACCTTCAAGACAAATTAAATTAGAAGATCTACCTGTTGATCTAAAAAGTGAAAGTACTGAGTCTAAGACGGAATGGACAGGAAAATTAAAATCTTGGGCTGAAGATTCCCTAGCAAAAGGAGAAACAGAATTATTGGATCTAGCTTTGCCTGAATTTGAAAAGACAATGATAGAAGCCGCATTAGGTAAGACAATGGGTAAAAAAAATGAGGCAGCTAAGCTTTTAGGATGGGGCAGAAATACCCTAACTAGAAAAATAAAAGACTTGGGGATGAATTAATAGATTTTTTTATTTGGCGAGAGGCATTCCATTCCCTTCCCAGGACATCATCCCTCCGCCAATTATATTGACATCAAGGTAACCTAATTTAATAAGGGAAATACCAGATTTCTTTGAATTCATTCCTGTTCTACAAACCAAGATTATTGGCGTCTCTTTGGGGTGCTTTTTAGTCGTTAAGTGTTGTTCCAATTTATCTTCTTGCATATTAATTGACCCAGCGATGTGCCCTGAAGAAAATTCTTGTGAGGGTCGCAGATCTAGTACCAAAGCCTCTTCTTTGTTAATCTTTCTGGTTGCTTCGCTTGGACTTAATTTTTTGCCTCCCTTTCTACCTTCATAAACAATCAAAGCCAAAATACTTAGCAATAGCAGAGTTACAGCTATAAAGTTTTGGGAAATAAATAGAAAGAATGTATTCATTTTGGATCGTGATTATATAGGTTCGTGAGTTAGAATAGTTTCTTTCAAAGAATTAATTTAGAAGATTAAAACATTATCAATGGCATCTCTAGTTCTTGTTAGGCACGGTCAAAGTGAATGGAATGAAAAAAACCTTTTCACAGGGTGGAAGGATCCTGACCTAACTGATAAAGGAGAAAAAGAGGCCTTAATAGCAGGTAGGGCCTTAAAGGCATCTGGCTATAAATTCGACCTTATGTTTACTTCTGTGTTGTTAAGAGCTAAGAGAACGGGAAGTATTATTCTTAAGCAAATGGCCCAAGAAGACATAAAAATTGTTGAGAATGAAGCTTTAAATGAAAGAAATTACGGAGATCTAGCAGGCTTGAATAAAGATGAAGCTAGAAAAAAGTGGGGAGATGACCAGGTTCATAAGTGGAGAAGATCTTTTGACATAGCACCCCCGGGTGGAGAAAGCCTAAAAATGACCGCCGAGAGAGTACTGCCCTATTACGAAAATAATATTCTTCCTCTGCTAATTGATAACTTAGAAATCGTAATAGCTGCACACGGTAATTCTCTTCGTGCTCTTGTCATGGAATTAGATAAACTTAGTCCAGAAGAGGTAGTGAAGCTAGAAATCCCAACAGGGATGCCTATTTGCTACCAAGTAAACAAACTGGGCGAGGTTGTAGCTAAAACCATAATGTAAAACTAAACTATTCTTACTGGAATGCTATCAGTATGAAAATCACAGTTAAATGAAAAAATTTAGTACCAGACTAGTTCTTTGGCATGAATTGCATGGTAGAAAAAACCTCCCTTGGCAGAAGAAAATCACTCCTTACAAAGTTTGGGTTTCCGAAATTATGCTCCAACAAACACAAGTTGTTACCGCTATACCTTATTTTAAAAAATTTATTCAGGAGTTTCCTACAGTAAAAAGCCTTTCTAAAGCTACCCCAGATCAAGTTCTAAAACTTTGGTCAGGCCTAGGTTATTATGCAAGGGCTAGAAACCTTCATAAAGCAGCTAAACTAATCTGCTCTAACCACGAAGGAAAGATCCCGAGTTCTATTAATGAATTAGTTGAATTACCCGGTATAGGTAGATCTACTGCGGGGGCTATTCTGTCCCTGGGTTTCAAGAAGAAAGCTCCTATTTTGGATGGTAACGTAAAAAGGGTATTGGCAAGACCCTTTAAAATCGAAGGTAACCTTCAAGCCTCTTCCACAACTAAACAATTATGGCAAATCTCTGAAAGTCTATTGCCTAGCAATAGAATTGATATTTATACGCAAGCTATTATGGATTTGGGTGCTACTGTTTGCACTAAATCAAATCCTTTGTGTTCAAACTGTCCTGTTAACCAAGATTGTTCAGCTTTTAAAGAAGGTCTGGTTGATACCCTGCCCTTAAAGGTAAAAAGAAAATCAAAACTTACCAAAAAGGTGCTCTGGCTTTTACCTCAAGGCCCCTCTGGAGAGATATTGTTAGAAAAAAGAAAAGAAGAAGGAATTTGGGGTGGTCTTTGGTCATTTATAGAAACCGAAAAAAAAGCGGAATTAGAGTTAGCACTATCTCGTAATTTTGATTCAAATATCTCAAATATAAAAAAACTCAAAAAAGTTAAACATAATTTCAGTCACTTTAATTTAGAGGCCATCCCTTATCTCGTAAAAGTAAAGAAAGGTAAAAAAATTAAAAACACTGTTTGGGTTAACTTCAAAAATGTAGAATCCTTAGGGTTACCAGCACCCGTTAAAAAAACTATCAACCAAATAACAATGCCATGACAAGATCAGTCCTCTGTAAAAAATTTAAAAAGGAATTACCAGGTTTAGATAAACCTCCTTATCCAGGACCTAAAGGACAAGAAATTTTTGAAAATGTCTCAAAGCAAGCATGGGAAGAGTGGCTTGATCATCAAAAAATGCTTATAAATGAAGGCCAAATTAATCTGACGGATAAAGAGGCTAGGAAGTGGTTAAATGAACAAATGGATTTATTTCTTTCAGGAGAAGAGTACGCGAGGCCGGAAGGATATACACCTCCAAAAGAATAGCACCTTCTTTAAGGCAGTATATTTGTATACAATCCGCTCCACATTTTGCCCAGATAGCTCAGTTGGTAGAGCAAAGGACTGAAAATCCTTGTGTCGGTGGTTCGATTCCACCTCTGGGCACCATCTCTAAAATTTTTTAAAATTAGGCCTTAATATTAATTTTAATAGTCTGTGTTAGAGTAATTAATCTTGAAATAGTCAAAATGGAAATACCTGTCTTAGATATAACTGATAAAACTCAGGATAAAATAGAAAACCTTTCAGGATTCGGTTGTTTGGTTGTAAAAAATGCCATATCGGAGAATATAAGAGAGAAAGTTAAAACCGAACTAGAACCAGCGATGGAAATGTCCCCCGCGCAGATTGATGATCCTGAAGACTTTTATCCTGGAAATACTAGAAGAATGAGTGCCTTGGTCGCGTTATCTGAAACTACTGGAAAACTAGCAATCGATAAAATGTCTATGGAAATTTGTGACCATTTTTTATTGCCTAACTCAAACTGTGGTTATCAACTTCATGTAAGTGCTGCTGTGGAAGTTGGTCCTGGTTCTCGAAAACAAATATTACATAGAGAGGAAGACCCATTTCCATTTTTTGATCTTCCGCGACCGAATCTAATTGTTGCAAGTATGTGGGCAATAACTGACTTTCGTGCCGACAATGGAGCTACCTTGCTGGTACCAGGTAGTCACACATGGGGGAAAGATAGAAAGCCAAAAGATGAAGAAATACTATCGGCAGAAATGCCTGCAGGGTCAGTCTTGTATTGGTTGGGAGGAACTCTGCATGGTGCAGGAGCTAATGTTTCTAATGACTGGAGATATGGAGTCATTCTTTCTTACTCTCTAGGTTGGTTGCGTCAGGAAGAAAATCAATATCTAGACGTAACTTCAGAAGACGTAAAAAAACTTCCTAAGGATCTTGCTGAGCTAATTGGTTATAGAGCTTATGGCGGATTAGGATTCTCGATAAATCCAGAACATTTCTTTCTGCAAGAAGACTGAAAATCCTTGTGTCGGTGGTTCGATTCCACCTCTGGGCACCATATTCTTCTTATATGCCCTTTTAAATATTACTTGCAAAAAGCCGAATATATGGAAGACCAATTTTCAGCTTGTTCGAGATAATCCATTTGCCTCTTTCTTAGTTCCTCTTCTCCTTTATAATCACCATCCCTGCCAGCTGCTTCGGAAAGTCCTCTCATAGACTCAGATGCTCCAATAAGTTGACCAACCCCTGCTTCTATTCTTCCACATCCTGCTTCATCCCATTTAGCAGCTGAAAAAGCAGAACAGGAAAAAATAAAGACCATAGTTGTAATAAGATATTTCATAATCCCTCCTAAAAAGTTAAGTCTTTCATATTACTACCTAATATTTAAATTAACTACACCGCAGGGGTCCACAGACTTTCTATGAGAGGAGATGAGATCATCCTTTAAGATTTGATTACTATTTAAACTCATCATAAGCTAGAGTGTAATTTCAAAATAATTAAATACGGAGCGTAAAAATGCCAGCAATCAATGAAGTTACGAATTTAGAAATAGAATCAAATATAGCTGTACTAACTTTGAATTCACCTCCTGTTAATGCACTTTCCGCAAATGTTAGAGAAGGACTGCATGTTGGTGTTAAACAAGCCATTGAGGACGAAGATACAAAAGCAATTGTATTAATTTGTGAAGGCAGGACATTTATTGCTGGTGCTGATATCACTGAATTTGGTCAAGCCCCTAAAGGCCCTTCACTTTTTGAAGTCCAAGACATGATAGAAGATTCACCTAAACCGGTTATTTCAGCTATTCACGGCACTGCCCTGGGTGGTGGTTTAGAAGTTGCCCTAACCTGTCACTACCGAATTGCAGTGCCTTCAGCTAGATGTGGTCTTCCAGAAGTGAACCTTGGATTATTACCTGGTGCCGGAGGGACACAACGCCTACCTAGAATAGTAGGCGCGCAAAAAGCTTTACAAATGGTTACATCAGGACAGCATGTTCCTGCTAAACAGTGCCTAGAAATGGGATTAGTTGATGAATTGGCTAATGAAGAAAATCTGTTAGCGGATGCTATTAAATTTGCAACAACGATAGTTGAAGAAAAAAGACCTCTGGTTAAAGTCAGAGACAATGAAGAAAACATTAAGGCAGACAAAGGAAACGACACTTTATTTACAGATTTTAGAAAGTCGATTGCTAGACGAACTAGGGGTTTTTTAGCACCTGAATACAACATTCAATGCATAGAGGCAGCGGTTAACAAGTCTTTCGAAGAGGGCTTAAAAGTTGAGCGGGATCTTTTTACTAAACTAGTTACAGGTACTCAGTCAGCTGCACAAAGGTATGTTTTCTTCTCCGAAAGACAAGTTAACAAGATTCCTGATATCCCACGAGAAACTGAAGTGAGTGAGATAAATTCTGTTGGAGTTATTGGAGCCGGAACTATGGGGGGTGGTATATCCATGAATTTCGCTAATGTAGGTATTCCTGTAACTATAGTTGAACAGAATCAAGAGAGATTAGATAAGGGCTTAGCAGTTATTAGAAAAAACTATGAGAACACAGCAAATAAGGGAAGGATCTCTATGGAAGATGTGGAAACAAGAATGGGATTAATAACCGGCGAGTTGTCTGTTGAATCCTTGAATACACAGGACCTTATTATCGAGGCGGTTTTTGAAAACATGAAGTTAAAAAAGGAAATCTTCAATAAACTTGACGGTATTGCTAAACAGGGAGCCATTCTTGCTTCTAATACCTCAGCCCTTAATGTGAATGAGATAGCTGCAGAAACAAATAGGCCAGAAGATGTCATAGGCCTTCACTTCTTTAGTCCTGCTAATGTCATGAGATTATTAGAAATAGTTAGAGGAGAAAAGACTTCCAAATCAGTCGTCGCTAGCTCCATGTCAATTGCTAAAAGGATAGGCAAGATAGCTGCCGTTGTTGGTGTTTGCCCTGGATTCGTAGGCAATCGAATTCTTGCTCAGCGACAAAGAGAAGCGAATAAATTAATTCTTGAAGGCGCTTTACCTTGGGATATAGACGACGCTCTCTTTGACTTTGGGTTTCCTATGGGTCCTTTTGCTATGTCAGACCTTGCTGGACTTGATATTGGGTGGAGTAAAGAAACTTCAAAAGGTGAAACTTTAAGAGATGTTCTTTGTGAAGCGGGCCGCCTTGGACAAAAATCTGGAAAAGGATTTTATTTATATGACGAAAACAGAGTTAAATCACCTGATCCTGAAGTTGAAGCCATTATCAGAGACTTTGCTCAAGCTAGGCAGATACGCCTCAGGGACATCAGCAAAGAGGAAATATTGGAAAGATGTCTATACCCTATGATTAATGAAGGATTTAAAATTCTAGAAGAAGGCATGGCTATAAGGGCCAGTGATATAGATATAGTTTGGATTAATGGTTATGGCTGGCCAGTCTATGAAGGCGGACCTATGTTTTACGGTAGTCTTGTTGGGTTTGATAAAGTTCTAGACTGGTTAAATAAAATGGAGAAAGAACTTGGTCCTGAATTTGCACCTTCTCCGTATTTAGAAAAAGTAGTTAAAGAGAATATTAATATTTTTGCTTAACTTAAGACAGAGCCTTCTGTTCTCTGTAATTATTGATAAAACCTATGTAGTTTAAATACAACCACACGGGTGTAACGGCTAATATCCACCATAATTCAGTTACGACCAATAAATATATACCGGGAATATTTACTAATAAAAAAGCTATAAATCCATACATTCTTGTCTTCGCACTTAAGCTGGTTAATAAGAAGGTGCCTATTATTGCTATTCCTTGATCTAAAATTTGTGCTGTATTAAATAAATTTATTTCAAACATAATCCCCTCTCCTCTTTTATAACAAATTAAATTTCGCCTTGTATAATCTTCAAGTTGTACTTACTACATCATGAAAGTAATTATCTTATCTGCAATTAAGGAAGAAACACATTCCTTGAATACTGAATATGACATTAATCATACCGGTGTAGGTAAAATTAACGCTGCCCTATCAACCCTGAGAACAGTCAAGGAAGAAAAGCCTGACTTAATTATAAATTTCGGCACAGCAGGATCTCTGAATACCAATATCTCAGGATTAATTGATTGTAAATATTTTATTCAACGAGACATGGACTCCAGGCCCTTGGGTACAGGCTTAGGACAAACTCCTTTTGAAGAAGACCCACCTATGGTTATTGAGATTGAAGATCATCCTGTTAATACAATAAATATGAACTTGATTTGTGCGACTGGTGATTCTTTTGTTGAATCCGACATTGGCTTAAAGGCTGATGTTGTTGATATGGAGGCTTATGCTATAGCTAAAGTCTGTTATCAGGAATCCATTCCGTTTGCCTGTTTCAAGTACATTTCAGATTTTGCTGATGAAAGTGCTGCGAATGATTTTAGTGAAAACGTTAAGAAAGCAGGAATAGTCTTCTCTGAATACCTAAGTGATAAATCAATCTAGTTGTATCAAGCTTTCGACCTTAATGCCGTTAGATAAGGTTATTTCTTCATGAACATTAACTAAGTCAATGAACACAAGAGCCTGTTTTACTGTGTAGCCTGCTTTTATACATAGGTCGCAAGCAGCGGACATGGTTCCGCCAGTGGCAAGAATATCATCAATCAAAATTATTTCTGTTCCCTTAGTTTGAGCTTCCTTAATTTCAAGTTGGTCTAAACCGTATTCAAGTTCATATTGAATGTCTATTTTAGGGGGCGGAAGTTTTCCTCCTTTCCGTAGCAACAACATACCAATATTTAATCTCTCTGCTATTGCAGAAGCAAAAATAAAACCCCTTGCATCAATCCCCGCAATCATTTCTGGCTTGTGATTAATTAGATTGCACATACCGGATATGCTTTCACTATAAGCTTCGGGGTTAGCAAGAATTGGAGAAATATCTTTAAAGTTAATACCTTCTTGTGGCCAATCCTCGATTGAATCAATATAGTTTTTTAAATCCATAAGAGTCTTAATCTTTAAACTTATACAATACAATAACGAACTTAACTTAATAGGAAAGAAAAAAATGAGCAACACTGCTTCAATAATGTCTATATTGGCATGCTTGGTTTTAGGAATAGCCATAGCCGCAGCGGGCAGTCCGGGTTCAATTTATTTACTTGGCCTTCCCTCTTTTGCCATTGCCGCTTCTATTGGATTTATACTTCATTGGCTCATCTTTATACCCTCTTACATTTACCAAACAGAACACTATTTTGATTTAACGGGTTCAGCTTCTTATCTATCTATAGTTCTTTTTACTTTCTTGGCCCTAAGTGAATTGGATATAAGATCGATCTTGATTGGAGTCCTCATTATGGTTTGGGCTGTGAGGTTAGGATATTTTCTTTTTTCTAGAGTAAAAAGGGAGGGCAAGGACAACAGATTTACCGTGATGAAAACCAAGTTTTGGTGGTATTTATTTACCTGGACCCTTGGGGGGCTGTGGGTATTTATTACCATGGCAGCAGGTCTAGCAGCAATGACTTCAAGCAAGGTTGTGCCCCTAGGCTGGTTTGCCCTTATTGGAATAATTTTATGGCTTGAAGGATTCATAATTGAAGTTGTAGCTGACCATCAAAAAACTAAATTTAGAGCCAAAAAGGAAAATGAAAATAAATTCATAAATGAAGGCCTTTGGCGTTTTTCAAGGCACCCGAATTACTATGGAGAAATAACTTTATGGCTTGGCATAGCTCTTATAGCTTTTCCGGTTTTAGAGAGTTGGCAACTTCTTACTTTGATTTCTCCTATTTTTGTTTATATTCTCTTAACCAGAATTAGTGGAATTAGCATGTTGGAGAGAAGAGCGGATAAGAAATGGGGAGACGATCCAGAATATCTTCTATACAAAGAAAGTACCTCTGCTTTAATTCCAATGAGTAAAAAATTAAGGAAAAACGATGAGTGAAGAAAAGAAAACGGGCAGCTGCTTATGTGGGGACATAAGTTATAGCTTTAGCGAGTCTTCAGTAATATCTGCAAGTCATTGCCATTGCACAGATTGTCAAAAGTCGACAGGTTCTGGCAAAGCTACAATTATTATGGTTCCCGAAGAAGCTTTAGAAATTAAAGGAGAATTGAAGTTTTATACGGTTACCGGTACTGACGGAAGCCACATAAGTCGAGGTTTCTGTGAGAAATGCGGCTCTCCCTTATTAAGTTTAATAGAGGAAGTAGAAGGTTTAAGATTAGTCAAAGCAGGAAGCTTAGATGATTCGTCTTGGCTAAAAATAGATTCCAATTTCTGGAGTTCAAGTGCTAGACACTGGTCTCCCGTAGATGAAACCCTGCATAGCTTTACTAAAAACCCTGAAACCTAAATCTAAGTAAAAAGGAATTTCTTTGAAACCTTCACGCATACATGAAGATTTGGTTTCTAATGAAAAATTAATAGACGATCCTGCTCAAAAAGAACTGCTGGTTGAATTAGACAGCCTACAAGAAAAAGTTACCGTTAGATCTAGGTCGTGGTTCAGTAAAAAGCCCCTGGATGGATTGTATATTTATGGGTCTGTGGGTTCTGGTAAAACTCAACTCATGGATATATTTTTTCAAAGTTTATACACCCCAAACAAAATCAGACTTCACTTTCACAGATTTATGCAAAATCTTCACAACGATATGAATCGTATGGCAAAACAAGAAGACCCAATTAAAAAGATTGTTGAAAAACTGGCACAAGAGGCTGATGTTTTATGTTTTGATGAGTTCTTTGTGGAGGATATTGGCGATGCAATGATGCTGGCTAGATTCTTAGATAGATTATTTGAAGCAGGAATACCGCTAGTAGCAACTTCCAATATACACCCTGAATTTTTATATGAAGGTGGTCTCCACAGAGATAGGTTTTATCCTGCTATTGAATCTATAAAAAACCATTGCAAAATCTATCAGCTAAAAACCTCTCAAGATTACAGGCTAAGAAATCTTGAACAAGAAAAAATCCAACTTATCTCAGGTACGAAAGAAACGGATGAAATACTATCGAAACACTTTAATTCGCTTGCTCAAGGTGAGATCAAGCTTGCTCAAACTATAGAAATTTTAGGTAGAAATATTAATACCAAAAAACTTTCTCAAGGCGTTGCTTGGTTTCATTTTAATGATATCTGCGAAGGTCCAAGAAGCTCAAAGGATTACATAGAAATTAGTAAGGAATTCCATACCCTTTTGGTATCTGACATACCACTCCTTACAGAGTCAAAAGAAGATGAAACAAGAAGATTTATTGCTCTTATCGATGAATGTTATGAACGAAAAGTTAACCTTATAATTTCTTCAGAAAAAAAGATAAAAGAAATCTATTCAGGGTCTAAATTGCTGAAACCCATCGAAAGAGCTCTTAGTAGGCTTAAGGAAATGAAGTCGAGAGAATTCCTTTCTTTACCTCACCTGTCTTAATTAAATACTTTTAAGAATAGTAACCTCAGGGCGCCCAGCCATATACTGACCCATTTCACCTCCAATACTTTTCATGTGATCTGTTTGGCCGTGAGCATCTAATGCATCTTGAGATTCATAGCGTTCCAGAACTACATATGTTGTATCGTCTTGACCTTTATACCAATCATAATAAACAACACCGGGTTCATTTTCAGTAACAGCACTTTGTAGTCTTGACGCTACTTCTTCAAAATCTTTATTTGTGCCTTCCTTAATTTTCATGGTCGCAATTATTCCTATCATTTAGTCCTCACTTATTGGAAATTAAATGTAAACTTTATTTCTATTTAAAGGAATAATCGAGTACTTTTCTAATAATGAAGGATCTAGTTATCGTAGGTGCGGGGCAATCAGCTGCCCAATGTGTGTTAACACTAAAAAGAAATAATTTCGAAAAGTCTATAGTAGTCATAGGTGAAGAAGATCATTTACCTTATCAACGCCCTCCTCTCTCTAAAGACTATCTATCCGGTGATGTGGAACTTGATAGGGTTTATATGAAAACTCAAGGTTTTTATGATCAAAATAATGTAACTGTAAAAGTTGCAACAAAAGTTCTGTCATTAGACAGAAAAGAAAAGATGGTTCATTTGTCTAAAGGAGAAGCTCTTCCATATGAAAACTTAGTCTTAGCAACTGGAAGTAGAGTGAGACAACTAGAAGTTAAAGGATCAGATTTAAAAAATATAAATTATCTCAGATCGATTAATGATTCAAATAACCTTAAGGATCAATTTCAAAAAGGAAAAAGCCTAGTAATTATAGGTGCTGGGTATATAGGCCTTGAAGTAGCTGCCGCCGCAGTAAAGAAAGGATTGAAAGTAACGGTAGTTGAAATGGAAGATCGAGTTATGAATAGGACTGTCGATCCTATTATTTCTGAGTATTTTGATACCTTACACCGCAATAAAGGAGTAGAAATAATTTTAGGATCAGCCCTAGAAAGATTTGAGGGCAAAACTCATGTTGAAAAAGTTGTTTGTACCGATGGCACGATACTGGATGCAGATAGCGTGGTTATCGGAGTGGGTATATTGCCCAACCAGGAGATAGCGGAATCAGCTGGGCTCAAATGCAGTAATGGTATTCTAGTGGACGAATTTGGAAGAACTGAAGACTCTTCTGTATTTGCTTGCGGAGACTGCACTAATCATCCTAATTTTTACCTAAATAAAAACATCAGATTAGAATCAGTACACAATGCACTTGAGCAAGCTAAAACAGTTGCACTATCGCTACTGGGTAAACAAGAAAAGTATGATCAAGTCCCTTGGTTTTGGTCAGACCAGTTTGAAGACAAACTTCAGATAGTTGGCATTTCTGGAGACCATGACGAAACAGTAGTTAGGGGGTCGATTGAAGAAAGGTTATTTATGCTTTTTTACCTAAAGAAGGGAGAACTAATTGCTGTTGATTCTGTCAATAACCCCAAAGATTTTTTAATTTCAAAAAAGCTGGTTGCAAATAAACTAAAAATAAGTTCAGATGTGCTTTGCGACCAATCTGTTGAACTAAAAGACTTACTCAAATGAAAGAAATAGTTGAAACACAGTACTCCATAGGACAAGTTGTAAAACATAAATACCTTGATTTCAGAGGTGTGATTTACGATGTAGATCCAGAATTTAATAATACTGAGGAGTGGTATCAATCAATACCTGCTGAAATCAGACCCAAGAAAGAACAACCCTTTTATCATGTTTTTGCTGAGAATGATCAGGTTTTCTATTCTGCTTACGTCTCTCAGCAGAACCTACAAATAGATGACAGTCTAGTTCCTGTTGAACACCCTGACGTCCCAATCTTCTTCGGCGAGTTTAACGGCGAATCGTATAATATTTTAGAAGCTACTAAGAACTAACTGTTTTCTTTACACTAGCTAAGGCTACACAAGCATTAAAGATTTGCATTGCTTGTTCCAGTTCCTCAATGGTGCAGGCAGTCGGGGCCAATCTAATTATTTCATCTTCGGGATCTACTCCATAAGGAAAAGTAGCTCCAGCTGGAGTCAGTTTTAATCCTGCATTTTTAGCTAAACTGATTATTTCCTTTGCCAGTCCTGGTTCACTTTTAAAGGTAACGAAATAACCACCCGTAGGCTTAGTCCAAGATCCAAAATTTTGTTTTGAAAGCCATTTATCAACCAATTCAAATTTAGGGCTTAGTATTTCTGCATGCTTAAGCATGTGATTTTTAAGTCCTTCAAAATTCTTAAAAAATTTTATGTGCCTTGATTGGTTCACTTTGTCTGGTCCAATCACGATTGAGGAATAATGTTTAATGAAGTTGTCTAAATTAGCTTCACTCATGGCCATGAAGCTTACTCCTGATCCAGCAAATGTGATTTTTGAAGTAGAGGCAAAGGCTATAATTGAATCCAACATCTTTTTTTCTTCAGCTAAAGTAAAGATGTTCTCCAGTGGGTTAGATTCTTGAAAATCATGCACTGCATAAGCATTATCCCAAAAGATTCTAAACCCTTTTCTTTGACTAGCTATTTCTAATAACCCTTCAATAGATTCTTTGCTATAAGTTTCTCCGGTAGGGTTTGAATGTTTTGGAACACACCATATTCCCTTAACAGATGAATCATTTGAAACAATAGATTTGGCTTTCTCGATGTCTGGCCCATTACCGGTCAATGGAATAGGTATCATATTTATTGAAAATTCATCACATAAAGTGAAGTGTCTGTCATATCCAGGCACTGGACACAGGACAGAATTCCTTTCCTGCATAGACCAAGGGCCCTCCCCGCTTCCTTGAAAAAATAAATTAGAGATATATTGGGCCATTAATGTGAGGCTACTGTTGCCGCCTGCAATAACCATTTCCTTTTTACATCCAAGAATTTCTGAGCCTAATTGCCTCATTTTTTCTAAACCCAGTAGTTCTCCATAATTCCTTGTATCAATTCCATCCTCAATAAAATTGCCAATCGGGAGGTTCTCTAAATCTAGAGAGAGATCAAGTTGTTCACTTGATGGCTTGCCCCTGGTTAAATCAAGTTGGCTACCTCTAGCTTTTAGCTCTTGGTAGTGATCTTCAGCCTCTTGAACAGTTAAATTTTGATTCATTTGTTGGATTTGGTAAGTATTTTTACCAGAAATAAATAATATCACTCCCGAACATTTCAATACAGCTTTGAAATCGACTGGTTAATTTTTGATCAGATCACAATTATGGCCTCATTAAAGGATTTCTTAAAATACTGCACAGAGTTATCCACAGTAAGAGTGGATAACAGATAAAGAAAAAAGAAGTAAAATACTAACTTCTATATATTAGTCTTGAAAAAAACAGCTCTACACGACCAACACTTGGACTCTTCTGCAAAGATGATCGATTTCCATGGGTGGAATATGCCTATAAATTATGGTTCTCAACTCAGTGAACATGAACAGGTTAGGAA